>Ga0316576_10000229_pt1 | contig 24037 bp, 21 predicted proteins | sample S0NA_FD_203075 | JGI IMG/M metagenome (GOLD analysis project Ga0316576, IMG submission 203075) | Rhizosphere microbial communities from salt marsh grasses in Alabama, United States - S0-2_050615r3r5 | ecosystem: Host-associated > Plants > Roots > Rhizosphere | place: USA: Alabama | collected...
GCTGGATCTCATGGTAACGGAAACTGCTCTGCAAGGCATGTGCCTCCGGACAAGGTGGCCGTCAACGAGGAAGTGTCCCGTGAGGTGGCTGGCCCTGGCCGTTCGTGGTCACCTGCGCTCCTGAGGGCCAGCTCCCGCGGGTCGCCAGGGGGCGCCCGAGGTGACTGGGGGTCTAGTTATCCAGGTGCTCGTCGTCGGCCATGCCGCGCGTCAGGCGGTCGATGACCTCGCGGGGGACCTGACGCGTCTCCTCGCTGCCGGGGATCCGCTCGATCTTCGAGATGGCGACGCGGCGGGTGGGCTCCTTGTCGGACCTCGGCCGCTCGAGCGAACGGGAGGTGTTCTCCTCCCGCGGCACGCGCTCCGTCGTGGCGCCGGGGATCGGGACCGGCGCGAGGCGTCGCTCGGCCGAGGCGCGGGGCGGGGTGGGCTCGGCGGGCACGTGGACTGTCTCCACAAACTGGCGCAGCTTGCCGCGGACCACCGTGGGCACCCCGGCGAACTGGATGCCCCAGGAGATGCGCCGCCCGATCCACGTGCGGTGGACCAGGTGCCCCTCGACGTCGACCCATCCACCGTCCCTGGCGGGCAGAGCGAAGGTAACCCGGAACTGGTGGCCCGGGTTGGCGCGCTGCGACGGCTGGACCAGGATGCCGGTCTCGCTCAGGTTCAGCGCCTGACAGGGGACTTGCTGTCGGGCGTTGCGCACGAGCACGACGCCGCCAAAGCTCACGCGGGGGCTGATCCGCCGTTCGTCTGTTGTCTGCCCAATCATCGCCGACCTGTATCCACTCAAAGCACGGCACATGCCAGGGCATAACCGCCCGGGATGACCCGCGCCGGCCCTGGCCCGGTTGCGGGCCCGAGCCCCCAGGCGGATGGCCCAGCAGCCATCTGTCGCCCAGTTTTCCCCCGCGGTCAAGCGTCGGCCCGTGGCGGCCGGCAGACGCAGGCCATCGCCCCCTGGGAGGTGTCCGTCCTCCCGCGGGCTACTGGGATGCGCTGCAGGTGGCGGGGAGCAGCACCCCGTCGGTGGGCGTGGTCCCGGCGCAGGCCGCGCTCTTCAGCGCGTCGTAGCAGGCCTGGTAGTCGGTGGCCGGGTCGCCGCCGCCCGAGCAGCCCAGATCGACGTACATCGCCGTGCACTGCGCCTCGGTGTCGAAGCTGATCGTCGCCGTCCCCGCCGCGGCCTGGGTCGCCACGACGCACTTGTCCTTGCCGCAGTCACAGGCCTTCTGGCACAGGAGCGCGCCGGCCTTCTTGCAGGCCGACTCCTCCGAGTCGCCGCAGGCCGCGAGCATCACGACGGCCAGGCAAGACCAGGCGAGAGTCTTCATGGCGTCCTCCGTCTGTCCGTGGCCCGGTTTAGCACATCCGGGCGGCAAAGGGCGAGATCCGCGTCACATCGCCCCCGCGGGGAAGCTCCGAAACAGGTTCTCGGCGATGGATGGGTCCCGGAACGCCCGGGCCACGGCCTCGCGCCGCGGGCGCCCGCCGGCGCTCAGCCGCCGGTAGGTGCGGGCGAGGCGCGAGAGCCGGCTCAGGTAGCGCCCGTTGTCCCGCTGGCTCCTTTTTTTCGAGCGTCGCGCGGCGCGCAGGTAGGCCTGGAACGAACGCGCGCCGGTCTCGGCGATGGTGCGGGCCACCGTGGGCGTGCCCAGGTGGAAGCAGGCCGCCGCCATCATCGTGGCGTGCTTCCCGCGGAAGTTGCCGCAGACCTTGCGCCCCTCGCTGCGGAAGCAGCGGTAGCGGCCGAAGTACCGCCGCCTCAAGCGCTTGACGTGGAACGTGGCGAGCAGAGCGTTGATCCGGGGGTCGAAGCGGCTGTCGGCGGTGACGAGCTGCGCGAGCTCGTCGTCGGCCCCGTCGTGCTCGCGCAGGAAGCGCTTGAGGTGCGCGCCGTACCAGCGGAGCAGACGCGCGGAATAGTGCCGCTGCGGGCCTCCGAAGAGCAGCCGGCGCCCCGAGCGCCAAACAGGGTTGTAGATCACCACCCGCTCCCGCGAGACGATGGGGTGCGCGTCGGCGATGCCGAGCGCCGTGGCCGGCATGAGCTGGAACAGCCCCGCCGCCCCGACGGGGGAGACGACGTGAGGGTCGAAGTTGCTCTCCAGGTGGGCGAAGGCGAGGTAGTCGGGCAGCATCTCCTCGGAGATGCCGTTGCGCCGAAGCGCCTCCTCGATGATCTCCAGTATCGTGACCCGGGGCGGAACGCTCGCCGTGTCGGTCGGCGTCGCGCTGTCCGGGGGCGCGACGCGCGGCAGGTCGCGCCGCGCCTCGTCGCTCCGGCCGCCGCAGGCCGGAGCCACGAGCACAATCGCCAAAACGCCACGGAGGATACAGCCCATCCCAAACGGAGCGTACCATGTGGCCCAGGCGCCGACAGCGCGGATCGGTCAGCGCTCCAGCCAGGGAAACCGGGGAGTGATCCGCACGATCCGCGTGAGAGCCAGGTACAGCCCCGCGCCCACCGCGACCATGAGCAGCACGCCGTTCATGAAGCGCGGCAGGGGTAGCAGACCGGTGATCGGCGGGAAGACGACCATCAGCACCACGGCGAGGGCGATACCCAGGGGCACCGACCCCATGCGGAGCCATGTCTCGACCCGATCGCGTCGTCGCGCGTCGATGTCCCGCAGCAGATCGAGCACCTCGGCTCTGCCCGCGTCGAGGAGCGGCTCCTCGGGGCAGCAGGGGCAGTCTCCCGAGCTCGCCTGACGGTGCCCGCAGCCCGGGCAGACATGGGGTCGGTCCATGGGACGATCTACGAGCGCGGCCGTCCGAGCTTCCCGCTCACTCGCCCAGCCGCAGCGCGTGCAGGACGGCGGCGAGGGCCGCGGCGAGGCGGTCGCGGTCGTGCCGTCCCTCGTCCCCGGCGAGCTCGGCGATGTGGGCGACCACCGGGGGGCGCCCGCCCAGCGGGCGCGAGGCCGGCCAGAGCACGGCGTCCACCACCCGCGCGCCGAGCACGCGCTCCATCCAGTCGAGCTGCTCGCCGAGGGACTGGCGGCCCACCGGCCCGGGCTCGGGGGCCAGGTTGGCCAGCAGCAGCCGTGGGCAGCGCGCGGCGAGCACCTCGGCGCGGATCGCCTCGACGAGCAGCGAGGGCATCACGCTGGTGATGAAGCTGCCCGGCCCCATCAGGATCAGCTGGGCGCCGTGGATCGCCTCGAGCACCTCCGGCGTGGCGTGCACCTCGGGCTCGAGCCAGAGCCGCGCCGGCAGCGCGTCCATCTCGGCGACCGCGGTCTCGCCGTGGACCCTCTCGCCGCCGGGCCCCGCGGCCTCGAGGGAGGTCGGCTCCTCGGACATCGGCAGCAGGCGGGGCGCCACGTCGAGGAAGTCCCGGACCAGGTTCACCGCGTCCAGGGGGCGCGCGGTGAGCTGGTCCAGGGCGAGGAGCATCAGGTTGCCCAGGTTGTGTCCGGAGAGCTCGCCGCTCTCGGCGAAGCGGTACTCGAAGAGCAGGCGCCCGAGGGTCGGCTCGGTGCAGATCTGGTTGAAGCAGTGGCGCAGATCGCCCCAGGCGATGCAGCCAGTGGCGGAGCGCAGCCGGCCGGTGGAGCCGCCGTCGTCGGTGGTGGTCACGACGCCGGTGAGCCGATCGCCGAGGAACGAGAGCGAGGAGAGCAGTCGACCGAGGCCGGTGCCGCCGCCGAAGCAGACCACGGAGCGCAGCGCGTCGAGCATGACCATGGTCTACTCCGGCGCGAGGCCGGCTTCAACTACTCGAGCGCCCGGAAGTGGTAGGGGACACGGACCGTCACGGTGCCGCGCCGGGGCCGCGGGAAGAGCCAGCGCCGGGCCGCCCGGGTGAGGCAGGTCTCGACGCCCCGGTGCCGCAGGGTCGAGGCGGCGATCCGGGAGCGCCGCACCTGGCCGTCGGGGCCGATGACGAAGCCGACCGACGCCTGTCCAGCGAGGTCCGGGTTCGCCTGGAGGTCGTAGATGAAGCAGTAGCGAACCTCGCTCAGGTGCCGACGAACCACGCGCCGGATGATTTCACGGTCCATCGCCCCCCGGATCTCCATTGGGCCGACCGCCACACGCCCCGGCAGGGCGGGCCGCTGCTCACGCAGGTCCGGGAAGTGACCCCCGACGCCGGCGCCCGCCCGCTGCAGCAGCCCGAGGACGCCCGCGTTGCCGGCCCGATCCTCGGCCAGCCGCCGGGCCAGGTGCGGATCTTGGTTGTTGAGGGGCCCGCGCAGGGCGTAGAGCCCGGGGGGCGCGTCCGGACGCCGCGTGTTGCCGATGAGGGGATCGCGCGCGCGCACGAAGCTCGGGTGGAAGGGCACCGGGTCGCCACGGAACGAGGGGACCCAGGTCGCGCTGAGCCGGATGAGCTTCTTGCGCACTGCCTCGGCGGGTAGCGTTTTCTTGGTCGGCGAGGCGAGCAGCGCCGCGAGGACCACGGCCGCGTGGACCGCGAACGAGCTGGCGGCGCACAGGGGCTCGCGCCACGACGCCTCGCGTGACGAGCCCGTGAGCTGCCGCGCCGGCGCCACCGAGGCGACCTCCACCGTTGTCTGCTCGAGGCGCAGCTCGATCCGGGCGTCGCCCGGGATCACGAAGCGGCGCGCGCCGGGCGCCACGCTGGAGGGGTGCGTGGGCTCGAGCCGGCGCAGGGGAACCCTCCTCCAGCCGATGCGGAGCTCACCCTCCATCATGGAGGGCAGGAGGTGGAGCAGCGGGCCGTCGGGGCCCGCCGTGACCAGGGGGAAGCGATGGAGCGACGGGCTGTCCAGGGGCAGGTCGCCTCCCGGGCCGATGGTCAGCGCGCTCTTGGTGTGACCGGCCCGTCGGAGCAGGGTGCCCAGCAGCCCGCACCCGAGCCCGAGCAGCGCGAGACAGGCGGTCAGCCCGGGCCAGCCGACAAGGGCTGCCGCCGGCGCGAGGGCGAGGGCGGCCCAGCCCCAGCGCAGGATGGTGCTCGTGCGCGATGCCGGCCGGTCCGGCTCGATGCGGTGGGTGGCGATGGCCGTCTCCCCCAGTCGCACCGTGACCTGGGCGATGCGAGAGCCGTCCAGGACATCCAGGGTCGGGTCCGCCGCCCGGGGCAAGGTGGACGTCGCGGTTTCCATGCCTGGTTGTGACAGCGCGGTGCGGGCCGAAGTTCCGGCGTTTCTCCGGGCCGGCGATGGAAAGCGCGGCTCAGCGGCCGCGGGCGCGCAGGATCTCGCGCACCACGCGCTTGGCCACCAACACCCGCGCCGCGTCGAGGGTCGACGAGCGGCGCTCGAGGGTCGGGGTGATCCCCGTGACACGCTGCAGCAGGCGCTCGCTGCGGGCCAGGGCCCGGCCCGGCACCTTGCCGTCGATGGTGGTCACGCCGGTGCCGTCCCGCCGGCGCTCGCTGCGCAGCACGTACTGCCGGCCGCTCGCGTTGCGGCGGATCCGTTTGAGCGACGGCCGCAGGTTCTGCTCGTGGAGCTTGACCTTCAGCGCCTCGCGCTTGCTACCCGGGCGCGACCAGTCGAATCGGACGACCGAGTCGGCCTGGCCGGCCTGGGGCTGGACGAAGGCGCGGTAGTCGGGCTTGCGCTCGCGGATCGAGCGCTTCACCGCGTCGAGGGCGTGACCGCGCTCGCCCACGTCGCGCTTGATCTTCCAGGCCTGCTTCACGCGGGAGCTGGGATCGAAGTAGATCGCCAGATCGACCTGGCCCCGCAGCTCCTTGGTGGCGAAGGGGTGCAGCCCCTCGACGACGATGATCGGCGCCGGGGTGAGCTTCTCGGGCGGGGCCAGCGTCCCGTTCGAGTGGTCGTAGACCGGTTTCATGATCGCCCACCCCGCTCGCAGCGAGCCCAGGTCCCGGGCCAGGCGGCCGAGGTCGGTGGCCACCGGGTTGAGCGCGGTGACGCCGGCCTCCTTGCGCCCCTGGCGGTCGAGCCGGTGGTAGTCGTCGACGCAGATGGTCTTGACCCGGTGCGCCCCGAGGGTGGCGGTCAGCGCCCGGGCGAAGGTCGACTTGCCCGAGCCGCTGTCGCCGGCGATGCCGATGACGAAGGGCCGGCCCAGCTGACCGAGCCAGCGGTCCAGCGGCGCCTGCCCCGCGTTCTGGGCCCGCGCGGGCAGCGCGAGTCCGACGAGGAGGACGAGCGCGATGGCTGTGGAGCGGAGGGCGGAGCTCATTTCCCGACTCCCCACTTGGTGAGGGCCTGGTTCAGCTCGAGGTGGCTCCTGGCGTAGTCCCGCAGCGGAACGCCGGTCATCTTGGCGTCCACGGCCTGGCGGATCGCCCTGGCCCCCGCGACGGTGCCGCTGGGGTGTCCGTGGCAGCCGCCGCCGAACTGGGCGACGATGTTCGTCCCCATTCGGTCGATGAGCTTCTCCATCTGACCCGGTTGCAGGCCGCCCGAGGCGATGGGCAGGGTCGGCTTCATCTTGCCCCAGTCCTGGCCGAGGTAGATGCTGTTCGCCCTGAGGGTCTTCGACGAGATCGCCTGCTGGATGCGCTGCACGTCACGCGCCTCGCCGTGCATCTTGCCCACGCCGGCCGTGCCCACGTGGAGCTGGTCGATGCCCGCGGCGCGGGCGACCTTGGCCAGGGCCAGCATGCTGATGCCGTGCGTCGGGTCGCGGGTCATCGCGGCGTGGCCGGCGCGGTGGCCGTGGATCACCAGTCCCAGGTTGGCCTTGCGCAGGGTCTCGATCCCGCTCCAGCCCACGGTCAGGATGTCCACCATCACCGTGGTGCCGCCCAGCTTCTTGACCAGCTTGGCCCGCTTGAGCATCTCGCCGGTCTCGGCGGACACGTTGGGCACGTAGACCTTCTTCTGGCCGGTGGCCTTCTCGGCCTGCTTCAGGGAGCGGAAGGTCTCCTTCATTCGCGCCTTGAACTGGTTGAAGGGCTGGGAGGTCAGGTTCTCGTCGTCCTTGACCAGATCGAGCCCGCCGGTCCATGCGTCGTAGCAGACCTTGGCGTGCTCCCTGGGCGAGAGCCCCACCTTGGGCTTGACGATGGTGCCGACCATCGGGCGGCCGGTGACACCGGCCTTCTGCCGCACGCCCTCGATGCCGAAGGCCGGGCCGGGCAGCGACTTGAGCATGCCGTCCGAGAAGGAGAGGTCGACGAGCCGCAGGCGCTTGACCTCCTTCATGCCGAAGATGTTGCCGGCCACCGAGGAGAGGATCTGCGGGATGCTGCCGGTCTCGAACAGCTCCTCGGGGTAGGCGATCTTGACGTAGTGCGCGCGCTTGCCGCGCTTGCTGATCGAGAAGATGTGCGGCCGCAGGCGCTCGGCCGAGGCGGGGTTGGCGGTGGAGATGTCGGTCCAGGTGCCGATGGAGGACTCGGCGGCCAGGTGCTCGGCGACCTTCTTGATCGGCATGCGGCCCGCGGGCTCCACGCGGTAGACCACGACCATGTCCTTGCCCGTGGGCCGGTACCCCGGGTCCAGGTAGCCCTTGGTCAGGTTTGGCTTCGTGGGGGCCTTGACCTGCGGGGCCGGTGCCAGCCGCCTGACCCCCGGCGCCCTGCGGCCGGCGAGCCACTGCCTGGCCGAGCCGAGGGCCTGGCGCGGAGACCAGCGAGCCTCGGCGGGCTGAGCCAGGAGCATCGCGAAAAGGACCGGAACGACGAATCGGGTCGGTGCCATGGGAACCTCTCGTTGTGGAGTGCTTCCGCTGGCACCCAGTGCAACCCGCACGCCATGACCGGCACTGGAAGATAAGCGTTCAAAATATGGAGAAAAAACAGCGAATGACGCGGCGCTGCAGCGCCTGGTCATGGCGACTGAGTTTCGGTGATCTAAACGGCCGGCGTGCTGGCCGAGATAGCCACCCCCGTCCCTCGGCCCGGTGGTAGTCTCATGTACGATGCCCGCACGCGCCCTGCTCGCCGTCCTGCTCCTCTCCGGCTGCGCCACAACATCGCCGGGCACACCACGGTCCCCTGCAGCGCGGTCCGCCGCCGCGTGCGCCTGCGCGGGGGTCCGGGTCTCGGACCACCGTCCCGGCGACCCCGCGGGGAACCTGCCCGAGCGCTGGCGTGCCCAGGGCTGCGGGCGGCGCTTCGAGTGTGAGAGCTTCCTGCTGGCCACCGGAGAGCCGGCGGAGACCCGCTGCAAGGAGAGCGACGAGTCGCTGGACAGCCGCCTGCGCCGGCGCAGCGCCGAGCGCGCCCTGAGGCTCGCGGGCTGCCCGGCGGGGCGGGTCAAGGTCGAGGGGGCGATCACCGAGGGAGACACACGGATCTACCTCGTCACCGCCTGCGGCCGCGCCCTGCGCTGCGTGACCTCCCGGGCGGGAGGCGCGCAGGAGGCTACGCGCTGCACCGGGCTCGCCGAGGGGAAGCGGTGATCCGGCAGCGGGCGCTCAGTCGGCGGGGACGAGGATCACGGAGTCGACCGCCCGGACGAACCCCTTCTTGACGCGAGCCTCGGCGGTCCCGCTCGCCGTCTTCCTCTTCAGGGTCGTGGTGTTTTTCGACAGCTGCGCCGGCTCCTGGTCCCAGAGCCAGTGGTCGTCCTCGGCGTGGACCACGCGCACGCCCGCGCTCTCCGAAAACGCCCCGTCCAGGTCCATCAGCGGGCGCCCGTGGTAGCCAAGGACCGGGCGGGGCTTGCCGTACCCCTCCCGCTTCGAGCGGGGCTCGAAGTAGGAGGGCATCAGGGCCACGTCGCTCGAGAAGTAGACCACGGCCCGGTCACGAACAACAAAGTCGGCGAGCGCCTCGATGTGCGCGTCAAACAGGCGATCACCGAACGCGCTCTGCGCCAGCGCCACATCCCGGGAGCGGACGAGCGGCTCCTTGAACACGGCCCGGAATCGCCGGTTGATCGTCTCGACCGGAAAGACCGGGAGCTGACCGATGAGCATGGTGGAGACGAGCAGATCCACGCGCTGCGCGCCCTCGAGCTGCGGGACATCGACCGACTGTCGCTGAAACAGAGCGGTGAGCTCGGTGCGTGCCCGGGCGGCCCCGCCGGTCTGTTTGGCGTAGCGGCGGATGATTCGCGCTGCCTCGCGGTTGATCCGGTCGATCGCTCCCTCGGTCAAATCGCGCAGCTCGATCCGGACGTGCCGCCGCAGCTTCGGGGGGAGCTGCGCGATCCCCTTGAGGAGCGAGGGGCGGTCCAGGTCGACCAGGATCACGTCGTTGCCCGCGGTCACCAGCTCCCTGAGCGGGACGTCGGCGCAGCTGCCCGCGCCGAGCACCATCACCAGGGGTCTGCCCGTCCCGTGCCAGCGCTTCCTCATGATCGTCGCCGCCGCCAGCACGCGCCGCTTGTTGTTGTCGAAGTGGCTCTTCCAGAAACGGGCGGTCCGATCCCGGTGCGACTGGCGGGCCAGGCGCGCGCCCTCGACGTCGAAGCGCAGCTCCCGGGCGACGCTCTCCGGCGCCCGCGTCGGCGAGAGCCGCTCGATGGCCGCCCGGGTCAGGCGGTAGGCGGGCTTCAGGGCGCCGACGTTGTTCAGCAGATAGCGGGCGAGGTGCAGGGTCTCCTGGCCCGGGTCGATGCGGCGGTCGTCGCCGCCCGCCCGATCGTCGAGAAACGTCGCGGCGCCGGTGACGAGCCGCGCGGCGTCCTTGCCCGGTCGCAGCAGATCTCGCAGGCCGTCGCGGGTCCGGCCGGTGAGCCAGGAGAGGGGCGCCTCCTTCGCCGGCGCGACGCGCGGCGCGGCGATCGCGCAGAGGGCGAGCGCGAGGGCCGCGAGCGTCCGCGTGGTCGGCATCACTCGAGGCCCTGGCGGTAGGAGAGCGACTCGCCCTCGGTGGCCGCGACCATCACCGCCGCCGCGGCGTCGCCGGTCAGGTTGGTGGCCGAGCGGAACATGTCGAGGATGCGGTCCACGCCGAGGATCAGCGCGACACCCATGGTGGGCACGCCGATGGAGGTCAGCACCAGGGCCAGGGTGATCATCCCGACGCCCGGTACCCCGGCCGTGCCGATGGAGGCCAGCGTCGCCGTGAGCACGATCTGCAGCTGATCGACCAGCCCGAGCTGCAGGCCGAAGACCTGGGCGATGAACACCGCGGCGACGCCCTGGTAGAGCGCCGTGCCGTCCATGTTGACCGTCGCCCCCAGGGGCAGGACGAAGGAGCTGACCTGGTTCGAGACGCCGAGGTTCTTCTCGACGCACTCCATGGTCACCGGCAGGGTGGCGCTGCTCGAGGAGGTGGAGAAGCCGAGGAGCTGCGCCGGCCGCATCGCGCGCCAGAAGTCGATGGTGTGGATCTTGCCGAAGACGCGGACCACCACGGTGTAGACCGCCAGGGCGTGGGTCGCCAGGCCGAGCATCACGGTGGCGGTGTAGACGCCGAGGGCGAGGAGCACCGAGGCGCCGCTCTGGCCCACGACGCCGGCGACCAGGGCGAGGACACCGTAGGGCGCGAGCTTCATCACCAGGTGGACGCACATCACCATCGCGTCGTTGATCGCGTCGAAGAAGGCGAGCACCTTCTCCGACTTTTCGGAGGGGATCAGCGTGAGGGCGAGGCCGAGGAAGGCGGCGAAGAAGATGATCTGCAGCATCTCGCCCCCGGCCATGCTCTCGGCCGGGTTCTCCGGGATGATGTTGAGCAGCGTGTCGACGGTGGAGGGCTTGTCGGCGGCCTTGGCGGTCTTGCGGTCGGCGTCGGTGGCGAACTGGGCGAGCAGCTCCTCCTTCTCGGCGGGCGCCATGTAGCTCCCGGGCCGGATGATGTTGGCGAAGGCCAGACCGATGCTCACGGCGATGGCCGTGGTCAGCACGAAGTAGCCCAGGGTCTTGCTGCCCAGCCTCCCGAGCTTGCGCACGTCGCCGAGACCGGCGACCCCGACCAGCAGCGAGGCGAAGACCAGCGGGATGACCACCATCTTGATCAGGCGGAGGAAGATCTTGCCCAGCGGGGCGAGGATCTCCATCAGCGTCGCGCCGAGAGAGCTCGTCGGCCCCGGCACCCGCGCGGCGTCGACCCAGGCGTAGATCTTCTGTCCGGGCTGCAGGGTCCTGGTCTTGTCGGCCAGGGCCTGGCGCCGGGCGACCCGGACCTCGACCTTGAGGAAGAGGCCCTTGCCCTCTTGCCGCTGCTCGAGGAGCTTCATCCGGAACGGGATCTCGGGCGGCATGCTCAGCTTGAGCGGGCCCCCCCCCGGCGCTGCGAGGAGCTGCACCTTCTCCGGATCGACGACCACCTGGATCTCGTCGGCCCGCAGCAGCATGGACTGGGGCCCGAGGGTGAAGCCGACGACGATGCCCACGGCCATGCCGATCAGGATTTTCGTGTAGATCTTCACCGCGCCCAGTCAGCCACGGTCCTGGCGATCGTGTCAAGCGCGGCACTGGCGACCCGATCAGCGGCCGGGCTGACCGACGCGCAGGCGGTCATAGACGCCGAGGGCGTCGGCCACGTATCGCTTGATCGCCGCCCGCGGCCCGCCGAAACGCACGCGCCCGCTTCTGTAGCGCACCCGCCCCGGTCCAGCGAAGTACGCGCCGAGGGTCATGCGCAGCAGCTCGCGTTTCGTTGCCCGTGGGTGCAGCCGCGCGAGGCGTCGCAGGTCGCGCGCCAGGTGGAGCGTGCCGCGCTGGATGTTCCAGCACGGGTCGAAGCGGCGATCACGGCGCATCCGCTCGCGGGTCGTGGTCGTGCGGACCAGGCGTCGGAGCTCGGCGCGGTAGTCTGCGGCCCACTCGGCGTCCCGCCGCCCGCGGTGGCGTCGATCCGGCGCACGGCGCGCGCGAACGAAGCCGCGGTAGCTCTCGCTCACGAACATCCTGCCCCCGCCCGTGGGCATCAGCTGCATCAGCCCCACCGCGCCGGTGGTGGAGATGAAGTCCGGATCGTTGAACGACTCCTTGATGCGCACCGCCGCGGCGAGCCGCCAGTCGATGCCGGCCTGGCGGGCCGCCTGGCGCTGGCAGTGGTCGTACCAGGCGATCTCGGCCCCCCGGAACGGATCGGGGGACTCGCCCCCCGCCGCGTCGCCGGCGAGGAGGACGAGGGAGAGGGGGAGTGCCAGGGTCGGTGACCGCCACACGTAGATCTGGTACCGGCGGCCGGGCCCGCTTCTTCCCGGCGGCCGGGTGGGGCGGGGCTACTCGGCGCGCTTGAGGATCACGAACTCCACGCGGCGGTTCTTGGACCAGGCCTCCTCGTTGTGCCGCTTGTCCACCGGCCGCGTCTCGCCGTAGCCCTTGGCCTTGAGCCGGTTGCTCTCCACGCCCTTGTCGATGAGGTAGCGCTGCACCGAGTGCGCGCGGTCGTCGGTCAGCCGCATGTTGTAGGCGTCGCCGCCGCGCTCGTCGGCGTGGCCCTGGATCTCTATTAGCAGGATCTGCGGGTTGCCCTTGAGGGTCGCGGCGATGGCGTTGAGGATCGGGTAGCTCACCGGCTTGATGATCGCCTTGTCGGTCTCGAAGTAGATCTTGTCCAGGATCTCGATGCGCCCCTTGTGCACGACGACGCGCCCCTTGTCCGGGCAGCCGTCCTCGTCCTCGTAGCCGTTGTAGGTCTCGGGCTCGTTGGGGCACTTGTCGTCCACGTCGAGGATGCGGTCCTTGTCGTTGTCCGGGTCGGGGCAGCCGTCCTTGTCCTCGAAGCCGTCCTTGTCCTCCGGGTCGTTGGGGCACAGGTCGTCCACGTCGAGGATGCCGTCCTGGTCGTTGTCCGGGTCGGGGCAGCCGTCCTCGTCCTCGAAGCCGTCCTTGTCCTCCGGATCATCGGGGCACTTGTCCACGCTGTCCGGGATCCCGTCGCCGTCGCGGTCGAGCTCGTCGGGCTCGGGGCAGCCGTCCTCGTCCTCGATGCCGTCCTTGTCCTCCGGCTCGTTGGGGCACCTGTCATCCACGTCGAGGATGCCGTCCTTGTCGTTGTCCGGGTCGGGGCAACCGTCCTCGTCCTCGAAGTCGTCCTGGTCCTCCGGGTCGTCCGGACACCTGTCCACGTCGTCCTTGATCCCGTCCCCGTCCCGGTCGCCGATGGAGGGCTCGAAGATGAACGCCCCGAACAGCCGGAAGTCGGGCGAGCCGTACTGGTAGTTGTCCCCCGGGCCCCGCAGCCCCCGCCCCGCGCCGATGGCGAAGTAGGAGTTTCGCGCCAGGTAGAGCTTGAACCCGCCGAGGAGCTCCGCCGCCGAGTTGAGCTTGTCCGCGTCGAAGAGGCCGTTGAAGCCGGTCTGCCCCACGATCTCGGCGACGAAGTCGAAGCGCCCCTTGACGATGCCGATGGCCGCGCCGACGCCGTAGGTCAGGTGATGCGACGTCTCGATCTCCGTGCCCGTGCCGCAGGGCGAGGTCTGGGCCGGGTTGGTCTGCAGGCCGCAGGCCCGCTCGTCGGTCCAGCTCTTGGTCCCGGTGCGGATGCGCGCGCCCACGTTGGCGGCGAGGGAGAAGCGCCCGTCCCAAAACTCCTTGTCCACGATCAGGGACGGGGCGATGGTCACCCGGCCGGAGCCGAGGAACTTCTCCTCGTCGCCGGTGGGGAAGTAGGCCGACAGGGCGACGCCCAGGCCCACCGGGTACTTGGAGGTGTTGAGGATGCGGCCCTTGAGGTAGACGCCGAGGTCGCCGGCGCCCTGGCCGTCCACGCCGCCCTCGTCCTTGTTGTTGGGGTCCGAGCTGGGCGGGGGATCGGTGTCTCCGTTCCACAGGGTCAGGGGGATGCCGAGGCCGACCTCGAAGTACTTGAACAGGCCGAGGGCGGCCTGGAGGTTGGCGGTGACCATGTTGTCGACATCGAAGCGGCTCTGGATCAGGTTGCCGTCCTGGTCCTTCCACAGCCCCCCGGGGGCGGCCGAGGAGAGGGAGAGGGGACGGCGGGCCCAGTTGATCACGAGGCCGAAGCTCGGGTCGAGGTGGCCGAGCACCTGGGAGGCGTTGAGGGTGATGTAGCCCTTGGAGTCCATCGCCGGCCGGAACAGCTGCAGGTCGATGGGCCCCCCGCCCTCCTGGGCGGATGCGAGGGGTGAAAAGGTCAGGGTGGCCAGGAGGGCCACCAGGGCAGGGGAGGGGCGGGTACGCATCACTTCCTCCGAGGTCCGTGCCGCTTCAGCACGCGCGTGTGAGTGTCGCTACGTCGCTACGTCGAGTCGATCCAGGGTGCCGCTGATGACCAGAAACTGCAAAAAATCAGACAACTAGCCCCACTAGGTGGCGTGACCCCTTTACTACAGCGCCCTGCCTTTGTCAACGTATTGCATTGGAATCTCGCAGAGGTTGGGCCCGTGAACGACGATCCATGCTGCTCCACCGCCATCTGTCCGCTGCCCGCCACACCCGCCCGGCTGATCGATCTCTGGGAGCATCTGTGCGGGGAGCTTGCCGCCGGCATCGTGCCTGACGGCAGGCTCAATGGGCCGTTCCAGCAGGAGGTGCTGGAGCTCGCCCGCGTCCGGGGCCAGGCCTGCCCGCTCATCGTACACCCCGTCGTTGGCGCCCACGGGCAGCCTGCCGCCTCCCCGTGCAGCCCCGACCGCGACGAGCGCCGGGCAGCCCGGGAGCAGCTGCTGGCCTCCGCGGAGCGCGCCGGGCGGTTCGGAGTACCCCGGCTCCTGCTGTTGCCCCAGTCGCTCCCGCTCTCGCTCTCGCGCCGGGCGCTGGTGGAGCGGCTCGAGCGGGGCGTCCCGCCGGCCGAGACCGTCGACGGGCTGGAGGAGGAGCGGCGCGAGCGATCAACATACGCTCTCGATGCGTTGTGCCTCGTGCTCGATCCCACGCTGAGGGGGCTCGAGCCCATCGGCGTCGAGCTGCTCCTGTCACGGCCGGCTCCGTGGCCCGATCAAGCGCCGGGCGCCGGCGAGGTGACCCGCCTGCTACAGCTGTTTGCTGGTGCTCCTCTTGGCACCGGGTTCGCCACCGACTGGTGGTACCTGGGCCGCACGCTGGGGGCTCCGGGCCGACTCGGGCCAGACCACACGGCCACCACACCGGAGGACGGCCCACTGGACGGCGAGCCCCTCTCCGTCGCCGATGGCTGTGGGCTCAGCGGGGCCTTGCCGGCGGGGACGGGCGAGCTTCCCTGGAGCGAGCTGCGGCCGCCCAAGCGCCCGGGTCCGGTGGTGCTCACCGCGGACGCGGCGCTCGGGGTCAGCGCGGAGGAGATGGTCCGCGCGGCGGCCCTGCTGCGTTCGTGGTGATGGGCCGCTACTCGAGGTTGATGCCGTTGCGGATGCAGATGTTGCGCACCAGGTTGCGCACGGCGGGGCGCAGTCGGTCGTAGGCCCACTTGGCCTGACCGGCCTGCTTCAGGTAGCAGGAGGCCGCGCCGATGATCTGGATCGCGTCCGGGTTGCCCGGCATCAGCTTGAGCACCTGCTTCGCCTGCTGGATGGAGTAGGCGTGCTTGCCCGCCACGTAGCTCGTGCGAGCCTGCTTGAGCAGGGTCTTGGCCTGCTGGGTCTGGGCAGCGGTGGGCTGCTCGGGCGGCGGCGGGGGCGGTCTGACCACCGGCTTCTTGGTCTTCGGCCGCGGCGTCCGCACCTTGGGCTGGGGCGCGACGGCGACGGCGCCACAGCGCGCGGTCTTCTGCTCGACATCGGTGTTCGCCGGGTCGAGCTCCTTGATCCGTGAGCCGAGCTTGCGCGCCTCCTCGCAGTCCCTGGCCTTCAGCAGGTCGTCCAGGGTCTTCATCGCCTGGGCCAGGTACTTGGTCTTGGCGTTCTCCACCACGTGGAGATCCCGCTTCTTGTAGACGCTCTCCTCGGGGATCTTTCCGTGCTGGACGAGCACCTCCTCGTACTTGTTCTGCAGGCTCGCCTTGTGCGCGGCCTCGAAGCGCTCCGAGGCCTCCTTCTCCAGCTGCGCCTTGGCGCAGTTCGCCTCCGCGTTGTTCTTGGCCTCGCCGCTGAGCTGCTGGCAGGTCTCGATCGCTTCGCCCCACTGCTCGCTGCCCACGGCCTGGCTTATCTTGGCCAGGAGCACCGCGGGGTCAGGCGCGGCCTCCTGCCCGGACGAGGGCTGGGTGTCGGCGTTGGCAACAGGTTGTTTCCCGTCGTTGCCGTCGCCGGAGTCCGACTTGCCCAGCCGCCAGACGACGATGACCACGGCCAACACCGCGACAACGACGATGGCGGTGTAGAGCCCGCCTCGCGAGCCGCCGCCCTTGCTGATGTCCACCACCGAGGCGTCGCGAGAGAAGACGAAGTCCTCGCCCGGGGCGACGAAGCGCAGACGGACGTGACCGAGGTCGATCAGGTCGCCGCGTCGCAGCTCCACCTTGCCGTACTCCTCACCGTTGACCCGCACCCCGTTGGAGCTCTGCATGTCCACGATGGTGTAACGGCCGTTCTCCTCGGTGACCCGCGCGTGGTGCCGGGAGATGGAGCGGTGGTTGATGACGATGTCGTTGTCGTCGGTGCGCCCGACCACCATGATCGGCTTGTCCAGCACCCACTCCTGGCCCGGGAAGTTGTTGGACAGGCAGACCAGCCGGCCCATGTTCTCGGGGTGTACGTCGGTTTCTTGAGCGGGGGCGGCGGGCGCCGCCGCTGGCGGGGGCGCGTCGGCCTGGTCGACCGCGGCCGCGCTGTCCTTGGGATCGATCTGGGCCGTGGGGGCGTCCGCGGTCCGGGGGAGCTTGACGGTCTGGCCGGGCTGGAAAGGCTCCGCGGCCTTCTCCGCGCCCTCCAGCTTCAACCCGAGCACGTAGTCACCGATCTGGATCCGGTCTCCCTCGGTGATCGCGACTCGACCGGAGATGCGGTTCCCGTTGACCTTGATGCCGTTGTAGCTATCGAGGTCCTCGATGAAGATGGCCCCGTTCTGCTTGACGAGCTTGGCGTGTCGGCGCGAGACGTTGCGCTCGGTCAGACGGATGGTGTTTCCTTCCTTCCGTCCGATGGTTATCTCGTCGCGGATCAGAGGGACGACAGTCGTCTTACCCTCGTCATCCTCGATGATTAGCTTGACCATCTTGGTCTAGGGCTTCGGTTCGTTCTTTTCCCGACTCGAGCCGTCCAGGTCGGTAATACAGTTTAGTTTCCAGTAGGTTGCCGTGTCAAGTGCCATCTACCAGCCTCGAGAGCCGGCGGATCCGCACCCGCCGGGGTTGTTCCATGCGATCCAGGTGACGCAAGAGCGCGATGGTCGCGGGCAGGGGGTGACCGATGGCCACCGCTTTGCCCTGCTTGCGCGCGAGCTGCACAGCCTCTTCCAGGCGCCCGGTGACTGTTTTGAGCCCGGGGGGGTCGTCCAAGAACACGTCCCGCTCCACGCACGGCACGCCCTCGGCCCGGGCCCGCGTGCAGAACAGGCTGTGCCTCGCGGTCCGTGAGTCGAGGAACCACAGCCCCCGCCGCGCGATCCCCCGCAGCACGCGGGAGACCGCCTCCGGCATGGCGCTGAGCCGCGAGCCCATGTGATTGCTGGCCCCGACCGCGCCAGGCACCCGATCAAGGCACGCATCCAGGGCGCGCTCCAGCGGCGCGTCCCGGCCGAGGACCACCGTCTCGTCCGTGATCCGGGATAGGTCGGTGGGCGCCATGGGCAGGTGGACGAGGATCTCGCGGGAACGCCGGCGGATCGCCGCCAGGCTCTGTTTGGTGTGCCGGGCGTGGGGGAGCACGGAGAACGTCAGATCCAGGCGCAGCGCCAGGAGCTGCTCGAGCGCGTCGAGGTCCCGTCCCACGTCATCGATGACCAGGGCCAGGCACGGATGCTGCGGGCTGCAGGGCGGCTCGACCGTCGAGCTCCGGGACGCGCTCGCCGGCTGGGACCACAGGGCGACGAGTGTCCCGAGCCCCGCCATCACGATGGCGACCAACCCCAGCGCGGTGAGCAGCAGCGGCAACCGGGTGATCCTGAGCCGTGCCATGGCGTCACGCTAACACGGGTTCGCCCAACGCCACAACAAGTCAAGCATGGTAGAATTCGGTACGTTAGATCTGTCGAACGAACGAGGAGCTCTCCCATGCGTCGCCACAGGATCGCCTGGTTCATCGCTGGCAGCGCCTGCACACTGGTGCTGGCCCTCGCCGTGCAGCTGGCCCTGGCCCTGCCCAGGGGCTACAGCCCCTACAAGAAGCTCAACATCTTTGCCAAGGTGTTGACCTACGTCGAGAACAACTACGTGGAGTACGTCGACGAGTCCAGGCTGGTCTACGGCGCGGTGAAGGGGATGATGGACACCCTCGACCCCCACTCCACCTTCATGCCTCCTGATCAGTACCGCCAGATGAAGGTGGAGACCCAGGGCGAGTTCGGCGGGGTGGGCATCGAGGTGGAGATCCGCAACAACTGGATCACCGTGGTCTCGCCCCTGGAGGGCACACCGGCCGAGCGCGCCGGGCTCAAGCCTGGCGACATCATCGAGTCCATCGACGGCAAGTCAACGCGGGGGATGCGGCTGCACGAGGCCGTGCGCGCCATGCGCGGGCCGCGGGGCACGCGTGTCGTGGTCAAGGTCCGGCGCCACGGGATCAAGGAGAAGCTGCGCTTCGAGATCGTGCGCGACATCATCAAGATCGTCAGCGTGGCGACCAAGATGCTCGAGCCGCGGGTGGGCTACGTGCGGCTCAAGCGCTTCCAGGAGCGCACCGACCGGCAGCTGCAGCTCGCGCTGCGCCAGATGACGAAGAAGGTGCCCCTGCGCGGGCTGATCCTGGACCTGCGCAACAACCCCGGTGGCCTGCTCGATCAGGCCGTGCGCGTCGCCGATCTGTTCCTCGACTCGGGGCTAATCGTGCGCACCACGGGCAAGCGTGGCCGCATGACCGAGGAGGAGAACGCCCACTCCAAGGGGACGTTCAAGGGGTTCCCGATGATCTGCCTCGTCAACGAGGGCTCGGCCTCGGCGGCCGAGATCGTCGCCGGGGCGCTCCAGGACCACAAGCGCGCCGTGGTGCTGGGGACGCGGACCTTCGGCAAGGGGTCGGTGCAGACGATCATCGACCTCGAGGATGGATCGGGGCTCAAGCTGACCATCGCGCGCTACTACACGCCGAGCGGCCGCTCGATCCAGGAGATGGGCATCGACCCTGACATCGTCGTCCAGGACAAGGCGCCGCCGGCCCAGCGGCGCAAGCGCAAGGCGAAGCGCGAGGAGGACCTGGAGCGCCACCTCAAGCGCGAGAAGCAGAAGGCCCAGCAGCGCAAGCGGCTCAAGCTGAAGGACTTCCAGCTGCAGACCGCCCTGGACTACCTGCACGCCGCCGAGATCTTCCGGGCCCAGGACTAGCGCCGGAGCCAGCCCGCCGGGTCGAGGGCGCGCTGGCCGCGGCGGAGCTCGAAGTAGGCCGCCGGATCGCCGGTGAGCGGATCGAGGCCCGCGCGGCCGAGGGGCTCGCCCTGCTTCACCCGCTGTCCGGCGCTGACCTCGATGCGCGAGAGGAAGCCGTAGAGGGTGAAGTAGCCCCCGGCGTGCTCGATCAGCACGATCTGCCCGTAGCCGTCGAGGGGGCCGGTCAGGCGGACCGTGCCGGCGGCGACGGCCTGGACCCGCGCGCGCCGGCTCCCCGGGCGGATGGTGATCCCCTGGCGCAAGACCTCGAGGCGGCGTCCGCCCTCGAGGCGACGCACGCCGAAGGAGCCGACCACGGCGCCGGAGACCGGTCGGGGCAACCGCCCGCGGCGAGCGCCGAGCCCGCCGGCGGTGCTCACGCGGTAGCGCAGCTCGGCGATCTGGCGCAGCAGGGCGCGCGATCCCTTGCCGCCAGTGGAGGCGCGGCGACGCTCGATCTGACGCACCAGGCGGCGCTGCTCGCCGCGAGCCTTCTCGAGCTCGGCGCGGCGCTGCTCGAGCTGACGCTCGACGCGATGGCCGGCGTCCCGGGCCTGACGGAGCCGGTCATGCTCGCGCAGGAGCTCGCGGCGCTCGCGCCGGTAGAGCTGGAGCTCCCGCACGTCCCGCCGCAGGATCAGGCGCGCCGCGGCGAGCCGCTGCTGCAGGTCGCCGCCCCCGGCCCCGTCGAGGACGAGCCGCACCGCGCCGCCGCGGCTGAGCTTGTACAGGCTGCGCAGGCGCCGTCGCAGCTGGCGGCGCTGCGTGGCGATGCGGCGCTCCAGGGCCGCGACCTTGCGCGTCGCCTCGTCGATCTGATAGGTGAGCTGGCCCTGCTCCTGGCCCAGATCGTCGAGGGCCTCCTGGAGGGAGACCACCTGGCCGCCGACCCGCTCGAGCTGCTCGAGCAGGGCGATCTCGGCGCGCAGCTTGCTCGCGTCGTCACCGGCGGCGGCGGCGCCGGCGGCGCCGGTAGCCAAAGCGAACGAGACGAGCGTGACGAGCGGCCGCACGGTCAGACGTCCACGTAGCGCGTGATCGCCATGCGGCTGCCCGCGAGGCCGAGCAGCGCGCCGCCGGCCAGGCCGCAGAGCAGCTGGGCCGGGCTGAAGAAGCCGATCGGCGCGCGGGTCAGCGCCTCGGCGAGCAGGCCCTCGAGGGTCGGCGCGGCGAGGCGGTAGAGCAGATAGAGCAGCCCGCCGGCGACGACCGCGCCGACGAGGCCCTGGATCGCCCCCTCGAGCAGGAACGGGGCCCGGACGTAGCGGTCGGTCGCGCCCACCAGCTTGAGGATGCCGATCTCCTCCCGGCGGGCATACATCCCGAGGCGGATGGTGCTGCCGATAATATAGAGACAGGCCAGCGCGATGATCGCGGCGATGGCGATGCCCAGGCCCCGCACCACCAGCACGATGGAGGAGAGGCGGTTGACCCACTCGCCGAGGTAGTCGACCTCCTCCACCGCGGGCGAGGCGCTGAGCAGGGCGAGGACCGGCCGGACATGGTCGGCCTCCCCGCGGCGCAGGCTGAGCTCGAGGGAGGCGGGCAGGAAGGACGGCTCGATTCCGTCGAGGAGCGCCTGGCGCTGGCCCAGGCTCTCCTGCAGCCGGTGCAGGGCCTGCTCGGGCGAGACGCGCGCGACCGTCTCCACCATGGCGTGGCCGGCGAGGACCCGCTCCAGCGCGGCCACGGCGCGCGGCGACGCGTCGGCGCGGAGGTAGGCGGTGACGTGGAGACCGCGGCCCACGGCGCCGGTCACCCGCTCGAGGTTGACCGCGCCCAGGCCCACGAGGCCGACGAGCAGCAACCCGGCCGAGATCGCGCCGATGGCGGCGAGCTGGATCGTCCAGCCGCTCCGCATGCCGCGCAGGGCCTGGGCCGCCCAGTAGCGCAGGGGGTGGAGGTTGACCTTGATCTTCATGCGGCCTCCGCCGGCAGGAGGGAGGGCACCGGGGGTTGGGCCGGCCGGCGGGCGGCGGCGCGGGGGGGCTCGACCGCGGCGCCGGCGCCGGCGAGGGAGCCGACCAGGCTGCCGCCGTCCATCAGCAGCACGCGGTTTGCCGCGGCGGTCTGCACGACCATCGGATCGTGCGTCGCCACGACCACCGTGGTCCCCCGTTTGGCCTCGAGCGAGAGCAGGTCGAGGATGTCGTGGGAGCGCTCGGGATCCAGGTTGCCCGTGGGCTCGTCGGCGAGGAGCACCGAGGGAGAGCCGACGAGGGCGCGGGCGATGGCCACTCGCTGCTGCTCGCCCCCGGAGAGCGAGCCGGCCGCTGTCTGGGCCCGCGCCTCGAGGCCCACCGCGGCCAGGGCGAGCTTGCTGCGGTCGCGGACCTGGGTCGGGGGCAGCCCGCGGATCTCCAGGGCGAGGGCGACGTTCTGCAGCGCGGACCGACCGGGCAGCAGCTTGAAGTCCTGGAACACCACGCCGAGGCTGCGACGGAGCTCGGGGACCTCTCGTCGGCAGAGCCGGGTGGTCTCGCGTTCCCCGATCTGTACGGTGCCCTCGTCCGGCCGCTCGGCGGCGAAGATGGTGCGCAGCAGAGTGGACTTGCCGGCGCCGCTGGGCCCGCTGAGGAGCACGAACTCGCCCGCGGCGATCTCCAGGTTGATGTCGCGCAGCGCGGCGATGGCGCCGAACCGCTTGCTGACGTGAGCGAGCTTGATCATCACGATAGACTTCTCCTTCTCCCGGGTAACACGAGTGTTTCCGCCGGGCAAAAAACACGCCGGTTGGGGGACCATGGGGTATGATCGTCCCCGACATGAGAGGGGCTGTCCTGCTACTGCTCGGCGTGCTGGCGGGTTGCCCGCGCCCCGCCGAGAAACCGAAGCCCATCGAGGCCCGGAAGGTGCGCCTCGACAGGACCAACGTGGCCGCGGCCCTGGCGGAGCTGTCCCGGCGGGTGAAGCAGCTCGAGACCCACGGCAGCCTCCCCGACGCCGAGCGCGTGGCGCGCGCGCTCGCCAGCCTCGAGGGCGTGCTGGATCTCAAGGGCCCCCAGGGCCCCGAGGGCCCGCCCGGTCCCGCCGGTCCGGTCGGGCCCACCGGCCCCGTCGGGGAGAAGGGCCCACCCGGTCCTGTGGGGGAGACAGGTCCACCTGGACCCCGCGGCCCCGGCGGTCCTCCCGGCCCTCAGGGTCCCCAGGGGCTTCAGGGGCCGCAGGGCATCCAGGGGCCGGAGGGGCCCAAGGGCCCTGCCGGCCCCGAGGGCCCCGCCGGGGGCTACAGCCGCAAGAGCCAGATCTACCAGACAACGGCACAGCTGGAGATCGGCCCGAACCTGAGCGGCGCTGTGGTCGCCGCCTGTCGGATACCCAAAGATCTGCTGGTCAGCGGGCACTGTGGCGCCGATCCGGCCTGGCTGGGGACCCTCGGCCAGGCGGGTGGCGTCGATCTGGGGGGCAGAGGTGCGGCCAGCTGGCGCTGCGAGTACCGCAACCTCTCCGCACAGAGCCGTATCACCATCAGCGCCACCGCCTTTTGCCTGAAACGCTAGCTAAATCAGAACCTTACTAGGCTTGGCGGGACAGGTGAAAAAAAGCCAGTAACCCCGGGTTTCTAGCTCTAGACGCAGGGCGGCATGTCCCGACGCGATGACAAATGTACGGGCTATTACATTGTAATTATGGTTTGTTAGGGGGTCTGTCCCCAGGGTTAACCACATGCTGTGGAATCGAGAAAGGCCTCCGTCTTTCACCTGGTTGAGTCACCCGCCCACAAGGTTATCCACAACCAATCCACAAAATCTTGTGGATATTCAACACCATTGCCACAACATCTTGTGTGATTTTTTCTTGACCGACCCAGATCACCACGCAATACTGGACCCCTCGAACGCCTCGCGTTCTCAGCCAGCCGATACCGCTGTGAATTAGAACAACCTGTTTTTATTAAGTAAAATGGGTTGTTTGAAGGGATATTGTCGCCGAAAACGGGTTGGGCCCGGAGGAAACCTACCAGATGCTGGAAAAGATGCTCGACAAGCGGCTCGAAGCGCAGACCGACCTCTCCCAGTCCTCCAGCACGGAGAGAGACTACGAACCAACACATCAGCCAGTGACCTCTCCACGGCCCCGTCGGGGCGGCCTCGTCGTCGAGAGGTTCTTTGCCCAGCCGGGCGTCGACCCGCTCGACGCGGTGGCCTGGGATCGACGCGACGCCGTGATCACCGGCGACGGCGGCGAGATCTTTTTCGAGCAGCGCGGGGTCGAGATCCCCAAGAGCTGGTCGCAGATGGCGACCAACGTCGTGGTCCAGAAGTACTTCCGCGGCGGCCTCGGCACGCCGGAGCGGGAGTCCAGCGTACGCCAGCTCGTCGATCGGGTCACGCGCACCATCGAGCGCTGGGGGCGCGAGCAGGGCTACTTCGCCAGCGACGAGGACGCCCGCACCTTCCGCCACGAGCTGAACTACCTGCTCGTCAACCAGCGCGCCTCCTTCAACAGCCCGGTCTGGTTCAACGTCGGCGTCGAGGAGAGCCCGCAGTGCTCGGCCTGCTTCATCAACTCCGTCGACGATACGATGGAGTCGATCCTCGGCCTGGCCAAGACCGAGGGCATGCTGTTCAAGTGGGGCTCGGGCACGGGGACCAACTTCTCCCCCCTGCGCTCCTCGAAGGAGCGGCTCACCGGCGGCGGGCTGGCCTCGGGGCCGGTCTCCTTCATGCGCGGCTTCGACTCCTTCGCCGGTGTGATCAAGTCCGGGGGCAAGACCCGCCGCGCGGCGAAGATGGTTATCCTCAACGCCGACCACCCCGATGTCGTCGAGTACATCACCTGCAAGTCGCGAGAGGAACAGAAGGCCTGGGCGCTGATCGAGGCGGGCTACGACGGCTCGTTCAACGGCGAGGCCTACGACTCGGTCTTCTTCCAGAACTCCAACAACAGCGTCCG
>Ga0316576_10000230_pt1 | contig 23876 bp, 15 predicted proteins | sample S0NA_FD_203075 | JGI IMG/M metagenome (GOLD analysis project Ga0316576, IMG submission 203075) | Rhizosphere microbial communities from salt marsh grasses in Alabama, United States - S0-2_050615r3r5 | ecosystem: Host-associated > Plants > Roots > Rhizosphere | place: USA: Alabama | collected...
CGCTTGCCGCCATTGCCTTAATCGTTCGCCTCATGCAAGATGATCCGCTCGCGCTGCTTGTCCTGGGAATTCTGGTTCTCATCGCCGTTTTCGGCCGTCCGATCATACTGCGACGAGTAAAGACGGAAGATCAAGGCAAGTAGTACGTCTATACAGCCATCTGCATTGTAGAGCATCCTTCAGGTTGCGGCTCGCCCTGGTTCGAACCGTCTCTCAATCCGCAGGAATGCTCTCCTGACCAAGCCGTGCCGGCGACACGGTATTCGTAGGGTAACCTTCAGGTTGCCATGAATCCCGAGAACCAATCCTCTTCCCAACCTAAAGGATGCGTTACGAAGCGGCATTGGCTTTGACGAAATCGACCACCTCATCCACATAGGCGAAGGCCAAGCAGACCACCGTGTCAGCGCCGCCGTAGTAGATGGCCAATCGCCCGTCTTCGTCAGTCAGCGCGGCGCAGGGAAAGGCGACATTGGGCACGTCGCCGGTGCGTTCGTAGGGCGCCTGCGGGGCCAGGAGATAGGGGTCGGCGCGGTAAAGTACCTGCCACGGCCGTTCCAGATCGAGCAGCGCGGCGCTGAAGCTGTAGACAAAGCCGTTGCAGGAGGTGAGCACGCCGTGGTAGATCAGCAGCCAGCCATCGGCCGTTTCGATGGGCACCGGCCCGGCGCCGATCTTGGTCGACTGCCAGCCGGAGGTCGCACCCATGACGAAGCGGTGGCAGCCCCAATGGGTCATGTCGGGACTTTCGCTGTAATAGATATCGCCGAAAGGCGTGTGGCCGTTGTCGCTGGGGCGGCTGAGCATGGCGTATTTGCCCTTGATCTTGCGCGGGAAGAGCACGCCGTTGCGGTTAAAAGGTAGATAGGCGTTCTCTAACTGGTAGAAGGTCTCGAAATCGTGGGTATAGCCCACGCCGATGGTCGGGCCATGATAACCATTACACCAGGTCACGTAGTAACGGTCTTCCAGCCAGTGCACGCGCGGGTCATAGGCGTATTCAAAGTTATTGATCTCCGCCACCTGATCGTTGTCCGGCCAGAATTGGATGCGCTCATTGGAGAGGGTCCAGTTGATACCGTCGGCGCTGCGCCCGCTGTGCAGCTGCATCTGGCGCGTTTTGCTGTCACAGCGAAATACGCCGGCAAAGCCGTCTTCGAATGGTACCACGGCGCTGTTGAAGATGCTGTTTGAGGAAGGGATCAGGTCGTGGGGGATGATCGGGTTTTCGCTGTAGCGCCAGACGACATCGGTTTTGCCGGCCGGCCGTTCTTGCCAGGGTATGGGGGTCATGGATTGTCTCCTGTTCATATGAAATGCCAGGCACTTCCGTAAGCGAAGCGACAGTGCCTGGCATTTGGCATTTTTATCTATGTGGTCAGCCCAAAGCCGTAGGGGAAGAGCGGGCCTTCCTCTTTGGCGCAGGCGGTGGGTACCTGGTCCATAGAGCGCGGCCAGGTGTAGGACAGCTTGCCGCTGAAGGTCGCCTTGCCGAAGATCAATTCGGCCAGGGCGCCGGCTTCGCTTCCGGGCAGCCAGGCGGCCACCAGGGCGTCGATGTACGGCAGCCCCTCGCTGATGATCAACGGCCGTCCGGAAATTAGGACCACGATCAGGTAATCGCACTGCGCGCGCACACGCTCGATCAGGGCGGCCTGATCGGCGTCGAGGGCTAGATTGGCGCGGTCGCCCAGTCCTTCGGCGTAGGGCGTTTCGCCGACACAGACGATGCCGTAGGCCGCGCGTTCGCCGTCAAAACGGCCGTCCGGTTCGAAATCAATGACCATCTCCGGCCCGGCCTGGGCGCGTAGGCCTTCCAGAATCGTGGTACCGGAGGTAATCGGGCCTATCTCTCCCTGCCAGGCGATGGTCCAACCGCCGCACTGCAGCCCAATGTCATCCGCCCAGGCGCCGGCGACGAGAATGCGCGGCGCGTCCTGGGGCAGCGGCAGGGTTTGCTTTTCGTTCTTGAGCAAAACGGCCGATTTGACCACGGCCTCGCGAGCCAGGGCGCGGTGTTCGCTGCTGCCAATGAGCGGCAAATAGCGGTCGCTGCTTTCTAACTGTTCAAAGAGTCCGGCGCGCAGCTTGACGGTCAGGATGCGGCACACGGCATCCTCCAGGCGCTCCAGCGAAACATCCCCTTTCTGCACGGCCGTGTGCAGCAGTTCCATCTTCTCATGCCAGCCGAAGGAGACCATGTTCATATCAATGCCGGCGTTGTAGCAGGTGACGACGGCCGTATAGGGATCGAGATGGGAATCGCGCACGCCTTCCCAGTCGGAGACGACGAAACCGGGGAAGCCGAGCTCCTCTTTCAGCAGTTCGGTCAGCAGATAATGATGCGCGTGCAGTTTGACGCCGTTCCACTTGGAGAAGGAGGCCATAACAGTAAGGACGCCGGCGCGCAGGGCAGCGAGGTAAGGAGCCAGGTGCACCTCGCGCAGCGTTGCTTCGTCGAGGCGCGTGTCGCCCTGGTCAACTAAAAAGGGCACCTCTTCCATCACCCCCAGCTCGGGTACGACGGGGAAGACAAATTCGGCCGTGCCGTAGGTCGTGCCTCCATCGGCGAAGTAATGCTTGGCCGTGGCCAGGACGGAGAATTCGGCGGCGGGATCGTCCCCCTGCAGGCCTTCGATATAGGCCCGGCCGAGCTCGCTGACCAGCGCCGTGTCCTCGCCAAAACCCTCGAAGGTGCGGCCCCAACGAATATCCTGGGGCACGGCTAGGGTGGGCGCGAAGTCCCAGCGCACGCCGCTGACATAGGTCTCGACGGCCGTAGCCCGGCCGATGCGCCGCACCAGGTCCGCATCGCGCGCCGCGCCGAGGCCGATGTTGTGGGGATAAATAACCGCTCCGCGCATGTTGTTGTGCCCATGCACGGCGTCAACGCCGTAGAGAATGGGAATACCCAGACGGCTCTGTAAGGCGGCCTGGCGGCAGCCGTCGACCATGGCCAGCCAATTGGCGGGGTTATTGGGCTCGGGATTGGCACCGCCGCCGCTGAGAATAGCGCCGATGCCCAGGTCGCCGATCGCCTGGGTCTCGATATGGTTGACGGCGACGAGCATCGTCTGCGCCACCTTTTCTTCCAGGGTCATGCGCCCGATTAAGTCGCTCACGCGCGCGGACAGGGAATCAGTCGGATCGTTAAGATTGTCAATTTTTATGCTCATGTCATTCAATTCCTAGAATTGCAGCGCAACCCTTTGTAGCGCAACCTTATGAATCTTCAGAAAATAACTCGGTAATTGGCTAGGAACGATATTAGTTTGCTTGAGCAAACTTTTTCACTCTCAGCTTGGGGTTTGCAACCCCAGGCGACGGCGGCTGCTATTACCGATTTAAAAAATCAACTTCCATCAGGTTGTGAAGGTCCCGCAACCAACTGGCTGCATTACAGCCGGACCGGCGGCGACGCCGCGCGCGCCGGTCCGGCTGCCTGTCAGACTATTTTGTACCGTGCAGCTGCATGAGCAGGCCATCGATGATCTGATTGGCAGGCATCGGCAGCTTGTCCTGCTGGAACATCAAAACGAAACTGAGTGGCATCTCGGCCAGCATATCCATGACATCCATACCAATGCTGCCGCCGTTGGAGTCCGCGCCGAAGGCTTCGCGCTGGTTGGCCATGAACTGCTCGAAGAGCGGCTCGAGAACGGCCGCACCGCGCGGATCGGACATCCATTCGCGCAGGGTCGATTCCTTGTTGATCAGGCAGGGCAGTTCCTGGGTCGATTCCAGGGTCGCTGTCAGCGTGTGGCGGATATCGGCCGCCGAGGCGCCGATGAGGATATCGAACTCTCCGGCCTCAGCGATCCAATCGCCGTAGCCGGGATGATAATAAGCAAAGGCGCGGGCATCCAGCTCAAAGAATACCGTCTTGGTTTCGCCGGGCTGCAAGTCAACCTTGGCAAAACCCTTGAGCTCCTTGGGCGGACGGACCAATTGGGATTGGCGGTCGCGCACATAAAGCTGGACGATCTCCTTGCCGGCCACCTCGCCGACATTGGTCACGTCCACACTCACGGTCAGGCCGTCCAGGTCGCGGAAGGTCATGGCCGAAAGGGTCGGATTGGCATAGGTGAAGGTGGTGTAGCTCTTGCCGTAGCCGAAAGGGAAGAGCACGGGGACTTCTTTGGCGTCATAATAACGATAGCCGATGAAGATGCCCTCGCCGTAGCGCACTTTGCCGGTCTCGCCCGGCCAGTTGATGTAGGCGGGAGTATCAACCAGTTTGAGGGGGAAGGTTTCGGCCAGCTTGCCGCTGGGATTGACCTTGCCGAACAGGATGTCGGCAATGGCGCCACCGCCGGCCTGGCCCATCATCCACGCTTCGAGCACAGCGGCGACATCGTCGATCCAGGCGCTCATAGCCACGGGTGCGCCGTTATTGAGAATGACGACCGTCTTAGGCTGCACGGCGGCGACGGTTTTGATCAGGGCGATTTGCTGCTCGGTCAGGTCGAGATCGGGGCGATCGTAGCCTTCCGATTCCTTGGAAGGAGGCAGGGCGATGTAGAGCAGGGCTACGTCGGCTTCCTGCGCCAAACCGGCCGCCTCGTCAATCATCTCCTGGTTGAAGGTCTCGTCGGCGGGATAACCGGCAGCGTAGCTCAGCTCCGCATCACCGGCCAATTCTTGCACTGCTTTGAAGGGTACATCCACCTCGGTGGGGTTGATGTGCGAACTGCCCCCACCCTGGAAATGAGCCTGCTGTGCAGAACGGCCGATCACGGCGATATGGTCGTGCCCTTTGAGGGGCAGCAGGCCGTCATTCTTGAGCAGAACCATACCTTCGGCGGCGATCTGGCGGGCCAGGGCGTGATGCGCCTGGGCGTCGAAGTGGCCACCCTTGGGTGTTTCCTTGGCCTTGAAAACGATGGTCAGGATGCGCCGCACCGCTTCATCGAGGATGGATTCGTCCAGCTCGCCGTCCTGCACGGCGTCGATGAGGGCCTGCACAAAGTGCTGCTGCGGTCCGGGCATGGCCCAGTCGAGCCCGCCTTTGAGGGCGGCCACGCGATCGTGCACGGCGCCCCAGTCGGAAACGACCAGTCCTTCAAAGCCCCACTCATTTTTGAGGATATCGACCAGCAGTTCGTGGTGCTCGGAGCAGTAAGGGCCGTTGAGCTTGTTATAGGCGCACATGACCGTCCAGGGTTGGGTGTGCTTAACGGCCGTTTCGAAAGCCGGCAGATAAATCTCGCGCAGCGCGCGCTCATCGACGACGGCGTTGATCGTCAGGCGCTGGAACTCCTGGTTGTTGGCGGCGAAATGCTTGATCGAGGTGCCGACCCCATTACTCTGCAAACCGTCAATCAAAGCCACGGCCATCTCCCCGGCCAGATAGGGGTCCTCGGAATAATATTCAAAATTACGGCCGCCTAAAGGCGAGCGTTTCATGTTCACGCCGGGGCCGAGCACGACGTCGACATCCAGGGCTTTGCACTCCTCGGCCAGCGCTTCGCCCATCGTGTTAATCAAGTCGCCATTCCAGGTCGAAGCGAGGCAGGAGGCGGTGGGAAAACAGGTCGCGGGCAGGCTTTGCTGCACCATCGAGTTGACGTCGGGCACGCGGCGCACACCGTGCGGGCCGTCGGAGACAGTCATCTCCGGCACGCCGAGGCGTTCGATGGGCGTGGTCGTCCAGGCGCTGGCCCCCGTGCACAGAGCAGCCTTCTCTTCCAGCGTCATCTGGCTGATAATCGTTTCAATTTTAGACATTGGGTCTCCTTTCTAATCTAAACCTTCTCAATCAATATGGGGAGCTGAAATCGGCCGTTTGCAAACAGTTCTGGAGTCAGGGTATTGACCAGGCATGCGCGGCACGTCTCACCCCACCTTCGAAAAACGCGCCCGGCATCTTTATTAAGCAGCCGGGAACGGATAAAAAAACCTCTGAGGCATCATCAGGAAATTCGTCAGAACAGGGTCAGAACCTCAGAGGTTTATGTTTTTAAATATTCTGTAGGACAACCTTATGAATCTTAAGAAATAACTCGGTAATGGGCCAGGAACGATATTAGTTTGCTTTAGCAAACTTTTTCACTCTCAGCCTGGGGTTTGCAACCCAGGCGACGGCGGCTGCTATTACCGATTTAAAAAATCAACTTCCATCAGGTTGTCCAGCCCCCGCAACCTGAAGGTTGCGTTACAAATCTTAGACCGTCGAAAGATCCCACTCTTCGTAAATCTTGGGCACGTCGCTGATCAGGCGTTTGGTATAATCCTCCTGGGGATCGAGGATGCAGGCGTCGGCCGTCCCGCGCTCAACAACCTTGCCATGCTCCATAATAAACACGCTGTCCGAAACATAATAGGCCAGGCCGATGTCGTGGGTGATAAAAATCACGGTCATCCCCGCTTCATCGCGCAGCTTCATCAATTCATCCAGAATCGTGGCCCGCGAGCAGGCATCGATCATCGAGGTCGGCTCGTCGGCGATCAGGATCTTCGGCTCCAGGAGAAAGATACGGGCGATCATCAAGCGCTGCATCTGCCCGCCGGAAAGTTCAAAGGGATACTTGTTGGTCAATTCATCGAATTTCAGATTGACGAAGCTGCATGCTTCGGTCATCAACTGGATTTTCTCTTCCTTGGGCAAACGGCCGTCGCCGCGCATGCGAATACAGTCTAAAAGCACGGCATCGATCTTCTGAAAGGTGTTGTAGGAAGAAAAGGGATCCTGGAAAATGGCCTGGATATTCTTCCAATATTCTTTCTTCTTCTTGCGCGAGCGGATATCACGCGGTTTGCCCTCATAGAATATCTCGCCCTCGGTGGGGTTGATCAGGCCAAGAAGCATCTTAGCCAGCGTCGTTTTGCCGCTGCCCGATTCGCCGACGATGGAGACCACTTCGCCTTCATAGAAATTGACATCGACATGGTCCACGGCGACGGTCTTATTACGGCCGAGGCCGAAAACTTTGGTCAGCCCCTTAGTGCTGAGGATGATATTTTTTTCATCGTTCATGCCTTCACCTTTCGTGACATCATCGTTCATGCTTATAATACTCCCTTAAAGTATCTTCGGGCAGGATACAGCGGTAGGCACGGCCGCCGCCGATATCGCGCAGCTCAATCTCTTGTTTGGTACATTCGGGCATCACATATTTGCAGCGCTCGGCGAAGCGGCAGCCGGCCGGCGGGTCTTTCAAATTAGGCGGCACGCCGGGAATGGCCGTCAGTTTAGCATCGCGCACACCGCTTTCAGGGACAATGATCGAGCCCATCAAACCCTTGGAATAAGGATGCAGGGGATCGAATACGACCTCCTCCGCGGAACCCTTTTCCACGATCTGCGCCGCGTACATGACCATGATGTCGTCGGTCACGTTGTACAGCAGGGGCAGTTCATGGGTAATGAATATCAATGCTCTAATATACCCCTGATCCATCAACTGGCGCAGCATTTTAATGACCATCTTTTGCGAGGTGACGTCGAGCGCGGATGAAGGCTCATCGGCGATGAGAATGGTCGGCGAAAGGATCACGGAAACGGCGATGACTGTGCGCTGTTTCATACCGCCGGATAATTCCACGGAATACTTCTGCAGCACCTCCGGCGGCAGCCCCAAGTTATGGAAGGTCTCCTTGGCCAATTCATAGATTTGCTTCTTGGGCACGGTTGGATCGTGGGCATGGATCACATCCTCAATGATGCTGATCACCTTTTGCGTGGGATTGAGGGCGTTCATGGCCGCCTGGGGAATATAGGAGATCTCGTTGCCCAAGATCGTTTTACGAATTTTATCCGGGTCCATGCCGGAGATGTTTTGGCCATCGACGATGATATCCCCGCTCGTATAGTAGAGAGGGGGGAAGTAATAGCCCATGAGGCTAAGGGCCAGAGTCGATTTGCCGCATCCGGACTCCCCGGCGATGCCTAATGTTTTGCCGTCTTCGAGCTTCAAGGATACCCGGTCAACCGCATAGATATTTTCTTCGTAGCGGGTGATGTACTTGGTCGTAAGCTCGCGGACGTCTAGAATTGCTTCTTCTGACATAATGTTTCGTTTAATCTCTCAGGGCCGGATTGTATATTTGATCGAGGCCCGTATTCATCAGGTTCAAGGAGAAGGTGATGAGGGCGATGACCAGGATCACGGGGAAGTAGGCCCACCATTTACCCAGCAGGTGCGCGGAGTAAATCATGGCCCAGTTCATCATCAATCCCAGCGTGGGCACTTCGGTCGTGCGCGGTCCAAGGCCTAAAATGGAGAGGCCGGCCTCAGCTAGAATACCCGAGGAGATCTGCAAGATCAAGGCCATGACCACGTAGGAGGCGATGAAGGGCAGGATGCTGAGCATGAGGATGCGCGCCGTGCTGTGCCCCGACAGTTTGGCCAGATTGACGTGGTCGCGATTGCGCAGCGAAACCACCTGCGCGCGCACGGCCCTGGTCGTCCAGACCCAGGAGGTAAAACCGATGATGATAGCGATGGTCATGGCGCCGCGGTGCTCCTGGCCGACGCTGTAGGTGATCAGAATCAGGATCACGAAGCTGGGGATGACGGTAAACAGGTTGGTGACAAACATGATGCTGTCATCCACGTATCCGCCGACATAGCCGGCCAGCAGGCCCAGGGTCAGGCCGATGCCCGTGGCGATGAGGCCGGCCACAAGGCCGATCTTGAGCGAGGTACCGGTGGCCGAAACCAGCTCGGTGAGCACATCACGGCCGAAATTGTCCGTGCCCAGGGGCAGGACGCGCACGTTGGGCACCTGGTTGACATTGACGTAATCGGTCTGGTTGACGGTTCCGCTTTCTTCTAATTGACCTGTCTCTTGATTCAGGTCGGCGATGGTCAGTCCTTCTGTGGACAGAAGCCCTTCCAGGGAGTTATTGAGACGGATGAAGTATTGGCGGCGGGCGTTGGTCATGCCGGAAATACGCTCCGCGGGATCGTAATAAGTAGCCCACTGTCCCAGGAGCTTTTCGGTATCAGTGATATCGATCTCGTCTTCCGGAATGCCATAGGCTACGAGCCATTCTTTGATATCCGCCCGTTCCTGGTCGCCGAGCTTGTTGGCAATACGGTTGGCCGCGGCATTGTCGAGCTTCAACGTAACCGGCTCGGTGCCGATGCTGTCAAAAACATTGACATAGATACCGGGTGGGAAGAACGTGCCTTCGCCGATGATTCCCAGGGGATCGGCGGTGACGAAGAGCGGGTAAATGATCGTCATGAGCAGGAGGAACATGAATATGGCAAAGCCGATCACAAAGCGCGTGGAGCTGAAGATTTGTTTAAGTGTGTGTTTCACAGCGGTCCATTCTCCTTAGTCATTCTGCGCGGCTTTGATGCGCGGGTCGATGATGCCATAGAGGATTTCAATGCCGAAGGTCGTGAGCAGAACCATGATCGTGATGATCAGGGTAGAGGCTTGAATCAGGGGGTAATCCTGACCACGAACGGCTGTCAGCAGGGTGTTACCAATCCCCGGATAACTGAAGATAATCTCCGCCACCAGGGCGCCGCCGACGATGGTGCCGATGGCCAGGGCCAGGCCCGTGATCTGGGGCAGCATGGCATTGCGAAAGACATAGCGTAGAATCCTGCCGTCTTTGATGCCCATCAGGCGGCTGTATTTGACATAGTCGGCGTTCAATTCATAGATAACCATGGAGCGCATGCCGATGGCCTGGCCGCCGATCAGGACGATGACGATTGACCAGAAGGGCAGCTGGTAATGCCAGATCACGGACTTCACATAGGACCAGCTGGCGCTGGGAATCATGTCATAGCCATAACCTCCCGAGGTAGGGAACCACTTTAGGCCGATGGCAAATACCACCAGTAAAATAACGGCCATGCCAAAGGCCGGGATATTGCTGAGGAAAAGGCTGGCGGGCATGAGCGCTTTGTCGTAGCCGCCGCGGCGGTAGGCGGCCAGGGCGCCGAGTACATTGCCGATTATCCAGCCGACGAGAATCGCCGGCAGCTGCAAGCCGACCGTCCACCAGATCGAGGAACTGATAATGTCAGCAACCGGCCGCGGATATTGGCTGAAAGAAATACCGAAATCACCGCGGAAGGCGTTTCTGACATAGAGAAAAAACTGCTGGTACATGGGCAGGTTGGTGCCGAATAACTCGGCATACTGTTCGTAAACACGTTGGACGCCGGCCTGACTCTGCATACCTGTCGTCACGCGCTGGGTAATGACGGCCACAGGATCGCCGGGCATCATACGGGGCAAGATAAAATTCAATAAGAAAGCAACGAAAAATGTAATGAGGAGCCAGACTAACTTGCCGCCGAAGTATTTTGCGTAACCTTTCAATCTATTATCTCCTTCCAAGCGCTTAATGAGCGGCTGGGTAAAGGATCTCGCACCATCGTTCGGCACGGCAACAGACGCCGTGCCAAACGATGGGAACCGGTGATGGGTCGCGGCGTGCGCCCTATCACCGGTCATACTGAACTAATGGTTACTGCTCAACCAGTTCGAGATTGTACAGACCGGCCGCGCCGTAGCCACGAACCAGGTTCGTTGGCGGCACGGGTGGATCGGTGCCATCATCAATCTGCGGGAAGTTCGTCCAGACCGATTCGTTGACAGTGTGGAACCAGTCAGGACGATACATGAGCGTGAAGGAAGGCACATCAGTGAGGTAAATCTGGGTGGCTTCCGTGTACAGCGCCTTCAAAGCATCGGGATCAGTGGTCAGGGGAATCTCGGCGATGATCTCGTCAATACGCGGATTGACGTAGCCGCCCCAGTTACCGTTCCAGTTGCCCGACGTACCGGCGAACTCGGAGCTCATGAACTGGCGTACGCGGCCCCACGGGTTCGTCGGGCCGGCGCCATTGCTCCAAACCATGAAGATGTCATAGTCGTTCACAGCAGCGTCGGTGAAGACGGTCTGGTAGACGCCCCATTCGGGGAACTCGGTCGTGATATCAATACCGATTTTCTCGCCGGCGGCGGCGACGATCTCAATCGCGGCCTGCCAGTCGGACCAACCGTTGGGGCAGAGGGCCTTGTAGGAAAGGTTCTGGCCGTCGATTTCGCGAATGCCGTCGCCATCGGTGTCAACAATGCCGGCCTCATCTAGAAGGGCGTTGGCGCCATCGACGTCATTGCCGGCCCACTGCAGGTCGGCCACCGCCTCGTGATCATACAGGGCCTGCTCGCCATCGGTTGGGTTCATGACCGAACGCGGAACCTGCTCGAAGGTCGGGGACTGGTTGGTCATGGCGTTGGCGATGATCGTGTCATAGTCAACGGCCATGGCGATCGCTTTACGTACGGTGGGGTTATCCAACCCATAAGAGTTTACATTGAAGTAAGCTGTCGGCAGGCTAGCCGTGATGCTATAGGGCGCGTCGGGCAGATAGGTCGAGACGGGCAGACCGTCTACAAGCCACAGGTCCTGCACGTTAGCGTTGAACTGCTGGCTGACGTCCACCTCACCCGCCTTCAAACCAACCAACCCGGCATTGTTGTCAGCATAGATCGCATGGGCCAGGTACTTGGGCACGGGCAGCTTGCCCCACATGGAGGCGTCCTGTCCCCAATAGTCGTCGTCACGGATAAGGACCACCTTGGTATCATCAGCGAAGAAAGCATGGTAAGGGCCGGAGTACACGACATCATTGCCACCGTCAGCCTTGAAGGCCGCGGCGTCTTCACCGGCGCGCGCTTCCAGCGCCTCGGTCCACGCCTGCTGTAGGATGTAGATTGAACTAATGTAACCGGTGAGCTGCAGCGGGTTAACGGGCTGGCCGGCGTCGGTGAGCTTACTCTTGATCAGAACAGTGTGATCATCCACGGCTTCGACGGTGTCGATGAAGTCTTGGTAGCCAACGCCTTGAGTTGTCTCATACTTGACATGGGCTGCCCAGGTGTAGGCGGCATCAGCGGCCGTCACTGGCGTGCCGTCGCTCCACATCGCGGCCGGCTTGATTTTATAGGTCAGCTCGGTCTGATCCTCATTCCACACCGGATCACCATCGGCCAGCAGTGGATACAGTTGGCCGTCCAACGGGTTGTACATGTACGGAGTCTCGAACATCGTGACCGTACTCGCGGCATTCTGCTCAAAAGCCATCGGATTATTACAGTTAGCGGAATAAGGATTCCAACAAACAACCGGGCTCCACTGGAAGCCGTTAAAGTACAGAGTCTCGTTACGCGGCAGGTCCGTGCCGGAGGCGCCTTCAACCATAACCTCTTCGGTGACCACGCGGGTAACTTCTACCGGTACCTCAACCTGTTCGGTGACCGTTTCCGTCTCGGTGACCACGCGGGTGACCTCGACCTGTTCGGTCTGCGTTTCCGTCTGGGTGACCACACGGGTGACCTCAACAGTCTGCGGTGCACATGCTGCCAGGGCCACGAGGACGATCAGCAGCAGTCCAACGACAATAATAAATCTTTTTTGCATTTCAAACTCCTTTCGCCTCAGTGAGGCGTCTTCCAATTCGGGTTTTAGGAAAATAATAGGTTAGCTTCACGTAAAAATCTGTTCTCTCAACTCACCTCCTTGGGGACACGCCGGCAGCCGGCAGCAAACCGGCAGCTCTGAGTCTCCAATGACTTCTCTCTCATTCTTCAACCATCATCAAACGTCGTCATCAAGCAAGCCCTCAGCGCGATGCAAAAGTAGCGCCGCAGGACTCTCGAATAACGAGCTCCGTATCGAAGATGACGCGGCGCGCGGGCGCCGGGCCATTCTCGATGACGTCCAATAAAACATTCACCGCCTCACGGCCGATCCTGGCCACGGGCTGGCGAATGGTGGTCAGGCGCAGACGCATGCTGCTCGAGGGCAGCAAATCGTCGTAGCCGACCAGGGCCACATCATGGGGGACTTGCAGGCCGGCCTCACGCAGGGCGCGCCAGGCGCCGAGGGCCATCTGGTCGGAGCCCACAAAAACAGCATCAGGGCGGGCAGCGAGCAGGCGCTGCATGGCGACATAACCGCCGGCCTCGCTGAAATCCCCCTCGATTACCAGGTTTTTATCAAAGGAACGGCCGCGCTCGGACAGCGCCTTGCGATAGCCTTCGAGGCGGTCCTGGCCGGCGACCATCGTCTGCGGGCCGCTGATGTGGCCGACACGCAAATAGCCGAGGCGCAGCAAGTGCGCAGTGGCCGCGTAAGCGCCGTTGAAGTTATCCACGTCGACAAAGCTGAGTTCGGGATAACGGTCGGGACGGCCGATCATGACCAGAGGCACCTCATTGGCAATAAAGTGGGAGACCAACGGATCATTGACCTGAGAAGAGGCCATGATCATGCCGTCAAAAAGGCTGGCATTGGCAATGCGTCTGGTCAACTGAGACTCTTCATCTTCATCATGGAAGAGGAAGAGGGTCAGGCTGATATCGTGTTCGTTACAGGCCAGGGTGATGCCATGGATGAGGCGCGGGAAGTAGGGATCGGTGAATAGGCGGGAGGCGCCATGGGGCACCACGAGGCCGATAATACCGGAGCGGTTGGAAGCAAGGGCGCGGGCGGCGATATTGGGGCGATAACCGGTTTCTTCAATAACTTCCCGTACACGGCGGCGCACATCTGCGCGCACACCTGGCTGTTCATTAACGACACGGGAAACGGTCGATCGTGACACTCCGGCCAGTTCAGCCACCTGCTCTAGAGTAAATTTACTCATCACCCCTTAAAAACGTCTCCCGTTGGGAGCGCTTCCATATTTTCATACAAAATAACCTAATTAGCCCCTAATTCAGTCTCGATGCAGGCGTAATGTTGAAAAAATACCCAAAAATTATGATAAATTTCTGGGAGGGCTCCCACATTTAACAAAATATTAACATCGGCAGGCATCCTTGTCAAGAACGAAGATCGGCCGGATCGCTTTTGGCAAAAGTGATTTGCAAGCGTCATTTTTCACGCTGTTAACAAACTGATAACCAACTTTTAAAGTTTTACTGGCAACTAATAAGAAATAACTGCTATAATGTGCCCTGTGAATTTCCCACCCCTGGATGAGCCGTGCATGGACTAAGCCCACTGGAAAGTTGGCGATCGAAATCTGATTGGTGATTATTATGAGTACCTCCGACGAAGTAACGACACGAATCGAAGCGGATCCCGAAATGCAACAAGCAGTGGCCACGACTGAAGAGAGATCCACGAGCTTTTTTCGCAGCCGGCGTTTTCGCAAAATCGCCGAGGCTTCCCTGGCTTATCTTTTTCTGCTGCCCGCCTTTTTAATCGTCTTTATTTTCGGCATCTATCCCATTGCCTTTTCTATATACCAGAGTACGCAGCGCGGTCTGAATAAGATCGTCGGCACCTACACGGGTATGGGCAATTATGTGCGGGCGATCGGCGACCTGGCCTACGTCCTCGGCTTCTGGATGGCCTTACTGCTGGTTTTCATGGCCGTACGCGGGCTGTGGCAGGCGCGCACAAAGGCCGTTGAAAATGAGGATCGGCCGTGGCTGCTCGCTTTTCCCGCCGCCCTGCTGGCTGTTGGTTTCGCCGTGTTTACCTGGACTTTCTTCACCCTGCTGCCGCTGTTGTTGGGCACCGGGGACCAGATCCGCGCCGCTTTGCGAGCAGGCGCCACAGAAACAAGCAGCGAATTGTTTCTACAGTTCATCGCTGAAGGGCTTAAGGACCCGCAGCTGCAGCGCCTGTTTTGGGCAAGCGTGCTGATTATGATTGCGGCGTTCTTGCTAACTCTTTTTGTGCGCCGCAAATTACCCGAAAACAATCGTATCAACAGCTACTACGTCACCCTCTTCACCAGCAGTTTGCTGATCATCGGCGGCGTAGCCTTATTCGCCTGGGTCTTACACAACGTGGTCACCGTCTACGCGGAGGCGGCGGCGGACGCCGAGCCGCCCGGCATCTGGACTTACGTGGCCACGATCAGCGCGGGCTTCGTCCTGCTGGCGCTCTCCTGGGTTGTCTGGCGCAATGCCGGGAAGCGCGAATCGACGGCCGCACTGCTGCTGCAGCTCACCGCCGGCTCGCTACTGATTATCGGCGCTTACATCCTGATTGTCGAGATACCATCCGCCGCGGCATCGGGCGATGCGAAGTGGTACAGGGGCCTTACAAATACGCTGTATTATTCGCTGGGCACGCTGCCATTCCAGTTTATTTTCGCGCTGCTGCTGGCTGTCTTCCTTTTCCAAAAGATCCGTTTTAAGACGGGCTTTCGCATGATTTTCTTCATGCCCTATATCACGCCCGTGGTAGGGGCGGCGGCTATTTTCCGCATGCTCTTCTCCGGACAGCCGCAGTCGCTCATGAACCGGTTGATTGGCTTCTTCGGGTTGGGACCCTGGCGCTGGCTTAATGAGCCGATCGGTATTTTCCAGCTCATAGCCGGCGATGCCGTAAACCTGCCCACCTGGCTGGCCGGGCCAAGCCTGGCGCTGGTTGTGGTCATGATTTTTGGGGTGTGGACTTTCGTCGGTTTTAATACGGTTATTCTGCTGGCGGGGCTGGGCGGCATTCCGCCGGACGTTTATGAGGCGGCTTCCATCGACGGGGCCAACGGCTGGCAAAAGTTTCGCCACGTGACCTTACCACTGCTGTCGTCAACGATCTATTTCCTATTTATATACGCCTTGATCGGCACCTTTAAAGCATTTAACCATATTTATGTCCTGCGCAACAGCGCGCAACTGGGATCAACGGACACGGCGAGCGTCGTGATATTTGACGCATTTCAACGGGATTCGCGCTTCGGTTACGCGGCTGCTTTATCGGTTTTGCTGCTGTTGATCGTTCTGGGCCTGACTGCCGTTAACAATCGCCTTTCGCAACGAGGTGTTTACTATGGCTAGTGAGACACTTTCCACCACCCCACCGGAACCAAGCTACCAGCAGCCATCGCGGCGAATAGACTGGAGCCGGGTTGTTATGTACAGCGTGCTGATTTTGGGCGCTGTCATCGCCATCGCGCCCTTTATCTTCTCGCTCAATGTCTCGTTGATGACGGTCACGGAGGCCAACAGCGGGCGCGTCTTTTTTCCAAGCTCGCCACAGTGGAGCAACTACTATGAAGCATGGACGCGCGCTAATTTCGGCGAATACTTCTGGAACAGCGTGCGCATCGCTTTTCTCACGGTGAGCGGACAGGTCATATTCTGCACCCTGGCCGCCTATGCTTTTGCGCGCATGAATTTCCCCGGAAAAGATTTCCTGTTTGCGCTACTGCTGGCTACGCTTATCCTGCCGGAAGCAGTGACCTGGGTGCCCAATTTCATTACCGTGACCTGGATTGACCGCCTGTCGCCAATACGCTGGATGAACAGCTGGCCGGCATTAACGATACCCTTTATGGCCAGCGCCTTCAGCATTCTCCTGCTCAGGAATTTCTTCCAACAGATACCGGACGAACTGTGGGACTCGGCACAAATAGACGGGGCAGGACATCTGCGCTACCTGGCCCAGGTGGTTGTGCCGCTCTCGCGGGCGGCGCTGGTTTCGGTTATTCTTTTCAGCTTCATCGGCTCCTGGAATGCCCTGGCCTGGCCCATACTGGTAACGACGACGCCCGACTGGCGCCCGATTTCTTACGGGCTCCTGTCATTCCTCAACGACGCCGGCGCTCAAACCCAACTGCGTATGGCCGGCGCGGTAATTACCATGGCCCCGCTGATCATCCTCTACTTCTTCACCCAAAAGCAGTTTACCGAGGGCATCGCCACGAGTGGCTTAAAAGGATAATGGCCCATTTTTATAACATCATCGAAGGAGGTGGTGCTATTGTAAGGAAGCATAGCCGCTAAATGGCGGTACCGTGAAACAATTTTGTTGACCATTAGTTAGTTTAGAAAGCATATTCCGAATCACAATCGGAGGAGAAATGAAAAACCGAAATTGGAAATTATTGGTATTAACTCTTGTCCTGAGTCTCGTTCTGGCTCTGATACTGGCCGCCTGTGGTGGTACGGCAAGCGAACCCGCTGCCGATGAATCCGCGGCGGAAGTGGCGCAGGGAGCAACTGAGGCCGATGACGTCATGGAGGAAGTAGCTGAGGAAGCAACTGTAGCCCCAACCGAAGAACCCATGGAAGAGCCTACAGAAGCGCCGGCCGAAGAGCCGATGGAAGAGCCAACAGAAGCCCCGGCCGAAGAGCCTAAAGCGGATGAAGGTATGGCTATGGAATCCCCATCATTGAACGGCATCGACTCTTGTGTCGTCGCCGAGGACGGGGCATTCGCCGGCGTCGATCCTTCGGGCACGAACATCGTCTGGTGGCACAACCACAGCGACAGCCGTGAAGAAGGCCTGGCTGAAATAGTCGCGGCTTTCAACGAATCAAATGCCTGTGGCATCACCCTGGAAGCGCAAAACCAGGGCAGCTACGACGACATCCGCAACAAGGTCAACGCCAGTATCGCTGCCGGCGAACTGCCAGCGGCGTTAATTGTCGGCTACCAGAACGACCAGGCATTTTACCAGCTTAACAACGCATTGGCCGACCTGAACCTCTTCCTAAATGACCCGACCTGGGGACTCAGCGAGGAAGATCAGGCAGATTTTTATCCCGGTTTCTTCAGCCAGAGCGTGCATCCCGCCTTTGACAACCAGCGCCTGGGTTTCCCGCCCAATCGCTCGATGGAAGTGATGTACTATAACGAAACCTGGATGAACGAACTGGGCTTCAGCGAACCGCCGACGACGCCGGATGAGTTCCGCGAGATCGCCTGCGCCGCGGCCGAGGCCAACGGTGACGGCACCGGCGGATTTATCATCGATACCGGCGCCTCCTCGGTTGCTGCATGGACCTTCGCTTTTGGCGGTGACGTCCTCGCGGAAGACGGCACGAGCTATGTTTACAACAGCCCGGCTACCGTGGAAGCAATGGAATTCCTGAGGGATATGATGAATGATGGCTGCGCCTACCTCTTCACCGAAGGCTTCCCCAATCCGGAATTCGCCGCGCGGCGGGCCATGTTTACGATGGGCTCCAGCTCGGGTATGCCCTTCTACGCTTCCGACGTGGCCAACGCGGCCGAAGAGGCAGGCCGAGATGAAGACGCCTGGAACGTGATGGCTATCCCGCACACGACGCCTGAACCGGTACAGAACATCTACGGCGGCGACGTCATGGTTACGGCAACCACGCCGGAGCAAGAACTGGCAGCCTGGATCTTCACCAAGTACTACACCTCCCCTGAGGTGATGGCTGAATGGGTGCGGATCAGCAATTACTTCCCCACCCGCGAATCGACGAACGAGTTCCTGGGCGATTACGTGAGTGAGAATCCGCAGTGGGCGACCGCGCTTTCTTTGCTGCCCTTTAGCTATTACGAGCCGCAGCTGATCTCCTACCAGGCGGTGCGCGACCAGGCAGAGCAGGCGTTTAACGCCGTCTTGCAAGGTGCGGATGCGCAGGCGACGCTGGACGAGCTGACGCAAACGGCCAACGATCTGCAGGCAGAGTTGATGTCAGAGATTCAATAGTCCTTGAAACCAGACCGGCGCGGCAACGGCCGTTTCCGGTAGGCTTCTGAGGCATATGCAAAAAACGGGCCGGCGATTCTACACCGGCCCGTTTTATTATTGCTGCTGCTGTTGGTCAATGTTACGAAAGTGCTGATTGTCTAACCTGGCTTATTTGAAAGAGCGCCGGCCACCTTATTAAACCGACTCGACGTGACCCATTTCCGGGCCGCTGAAACGCAAATCACAAAACGTATCGGCGAAGGCCATCATCGCCTCCTGCTCAGGGGAATCCCTGGTATAGAGCAAATCAACGATCACGCCCGAACCTTTATTGGCGTGGGACAAGACCCAGTCCGTCATCGCCGCCAGTTGTAGGAGCGGCGTCAAGGGAGTCAACAAAATAAGCCGTTTGATCAACGCCTTATTCAATCCTGCCGGGGGCACATCCTGAATGATCAGGCAGTCTACTTTGTTTGCCTCAAATTTGCGCCACTGGTCCTGCCATTCATCCAAACCTGCATACCTATCGATGACTTCCACGCACCGCCCCTGGTCTTCGAGATGATTTACCAGTAATTTCGTCCACATACTTTCATAGTCGAAAATTATACAGCGCGCACCCTCGCCTGCTTTTGACACCAGCCGGGTGACCATCTCCAGTTTTGCCTGCGCCATTTGAGCGACAGCCTCACGCTGCTCTCGTAGAGCAAACAGCTCGGCCGCCTTATGATCGACATAGCGAGCCAGAACCTGCAGCAAAGAAAACCAAAAATCATTGCTGTTTTGCAGTTCTGGATACTTATTTCTAACCTCACTGTGCAAAGTTAAGAACTTTTTATTATACCGGTCGTAAAGTTCCTGTTCGTCCTCGTTTAGCTCTACTTCTTGCCTGAGGACATCAAATGGGAACATCCAGTTGTCTTGTTCAGCGTCGGCAAAAGAATAGGAAGCGACTGTCTGCTGTTCGAAGAACACATCCAGCATACGGCTGCCAACGGCCGAGGCGTGCCCACTCGGCAGGCGGCTAAAGCCGATAAACTGGTCGCATTCAAACAGCAGCATGGCGATATCCACGGGGTCTAAGAGGTCACAGCCATCCACCAGAGCCGTGATATTTTTCCCGGCATGTTTGAAACGGGCTACATGACTGGCCAGGCGCCGCTCCAACTGGTCGTGGTGATAGATAACGACCCTGACCGGACCGGTGCGCGTGATTGAATCCGGCCCAAATATAACAATTGAGCCGTTCGGAAGAGCGCAGCGGCGGTTAAGTTCTCCCGCCCACCATACGGCCGATTCCTTATCGGGCACAAAAAGAAAGACCACGCGGCTCTTATTTCCTGTCAGGATAGGAATCAGGTGCGCGCTTAAGGCTATGCGTATCTCCAACGGCGCTATTGCTAGAATGGCGCGGTGGCGCTCTGAACGAATCCGCGCGTACAGGCTGCGCACAACTCCATCGATTATGGTCTGCGGATCAGCAGGTGGATGCTGTACGGTTCTTTCCGGCTTAACAGACTTTCCGGCTTTCTTGCCGGCCCCATTCTTCTTGATAACGCTGTTCCACCATATCATATTTTCCAGCTGTTTGCGGGTCGACATAGCCACGTCATACTCGCTTGGACTGATCACCTTCAAATTCGGATGAACAGCGTCTGCTATAATCCCCATCTCTTGATCGCGGGTGACGATGATGCAAAGGCAGTCGGGGTTTTCGTACAGCTTTTCAACGGCAAAGATGATCTGCTGGTGATCAACATTCGTCGAATCAAGAGGAGACGGGATATTCTGCGGGACACGGCCGAACTTTAACGAAACGCCTTCGTTCAGCGGATATCCCCCATTCATGGCTCGGGATGAAAAGACCATCAATTTATCGCGAGTGGCTTCTGCAAGCCTGGCTAACCTCTGGTCATCGCTGCGCGCCAAAATGGCCAGTTCATCTAACACCGAGTCCAGTATATAGATTGTTCCTGATGCCATGCCCTGGTTGATGTCCCCGAACTCGGCCTCAATACCCAATAAAATATTTGTATCAATAATAACGATTGTGGATTCTTGTGCTGTTTCCATTATTGGATCCTCCTAACTATGCACGAGAAAAACAATAAGCTCCGTTAGCCACCGACACTGGCTGCAAGCTAATGCTGCAACTGATTTATTACGAACGTGCTTAAGAGCTGCTAACTTAGCGTCTTCCCTTTTCTGATTTTGATAAAAAAACAGCGGCCGGGTAACCTTTCACGATTACCCGGCCGCCCTTTTAAATGAATACTGCTGTCTGTAACAAACGAAGTTGTATTCGATACTATGCCTTGCTAATTGCGATGATCTTTCCCCGCGCGTGTTCGTTTTCGTAGGCGCGGAAGACCAACCCCAAACGATCTTAAACCCGGCGGGTTATATTGGCCAGGACGCCTTCCAGAAACGCGGAGCGCAGCGGCTTCACTGCTGCGGCGGCACGTATGGGCGGTGATTTCTCCAGGGCCTGCACCACCCGCCCCAGGGCGCGGAAGCTTAGCTGTTCAGGATCGGCAAAAATCGTCTCCGCCAGCTTTCCCCGCTCAATGCCCATAGCCACGATGCGGTCGAAGGTCGTCTCCGGTGTATACACGCGCTTCTCGCGCGAGACCATACGCATCGCGTCCAGGTTGCAGGTCGGGTAGCAGGTCCCGCAGCCCAGGCACAGCGTCTCGTCGAGCACCGCCCAGCGGCGCCGTTTACTGTTCACCCGTTCCTCGGCGATGCTGATCGCCGACACGGGACAGACCTTGACACATAAGCCGCACCCTTTACACTTTTCGGGATCGATTTCCATGATCCAGTTGGAGGTAACGATGGCACTGCGCAGGTCAAAGGTGCGGATGGCCTGCATCATGCCGCAGCAGCAGCCGCAGCAGTTGCAAATGTAGGTCACATTGCGCCGCACATTGTCCCCTGTCTGGGCCAATCCCGCTTCTTTGGCCTGGGCCAGGATTTCCAGCCCCTCCCTGTTGCTGATTTCCTCGGCAATACCGCTGCGGATTAACGACTGCGCGGCGAAATTGAGTGAAAAGCAGGTTCTCTGCGGCGCATCGCAGGCTTTGCCCAGATGTTCATTTTTGTGGCGGCAGGCGCACAGAGAAATGCCGACTGTCCTCGCCGTGCCCACGATATGGCTGGCCCGCTCCCAATCCAAAATCTCCACGTGATCGCCATCGGGCAGCGCCTCTTCGCGTACCAGCGAACGGCCGATCTGCGTTTCTCCTTGGAAAACGGAGCGCGCAAAGCGATCATCCACATACATATACTCATGAAACAGCTGCGCCAGTTCTTTCATCGGCATATCATCCCTGGCGCGCATAAAGGTAAACTCGAAAAAACCGATGACCACCGGCGCCAGCGAGTAGTAGCGCTTGTCATTGCGCGACAGGTCCATGACCACCCCGCGCCGCGCCAGATCGGTCAACATATCATCCAGTTCACCTTCCGGCATCTCGAACTTCCTTGCCAGCTTGGACAGCGTCGTCGGAATGGTCGGAATGCGCCGGGCCATTGCCGCTTCTTCCGGCGTAACCAAAAGTTTCAGGATCTTATCCAGCGCCGGGGACTCAGGCGCTCCGGTCACCATTTGATCCAGGCGCTGCTGCAGCAGCCGGTATTCGCGATCCGCATTTACCTGGTGGGCCATCATTTACTCCTTGTAGTCAGGTGGTCAGGTTGTCAGCTGCTGAATGGCTGAGCTGCTGAAATGCTGATTCGCTGATTTGCTATTCTCCTTGAAAAAACGATCAACCAGATCCTGTGCGTAATACGCGCAGCATTCGAGTGTTGAAAAAGACATGATTTCGCCGCAGTAATAGGTGTGGCGCTGCCCTTGCAGCGCTTCCAACCGCTCGTAAAAACCACCGGCCATATCGGCCGTTTCCACGTGTGGAAAATAGGACCAACGGCGCGCCTCTACGACCTTCTCCAGCCGGGCCCCCAGCCGCCCCAAGTCACTGGCGCAGTTGGCCTCGATCACATCCTGGCTAGTTCGGCCGTCGCCTAACACGTACAGCGTGTAATAACGCGCTCCCAGGCAGCGACAGTACCAGATCATCAAATGACCCTGGTTGCATGCAGCGAAGTTGGCGCGGATATAGCCGATGTCTCGCGGTAATCCGGTGATCTCGCATAACAGCACCCAGTAATCATAAGTACGGATGCGCGAAAAGAGTTCGCGCTCCTCGGGCGCGGCGTCCAGAAAGTCGAGTGCCTCATCCAGCGGACAGGCCAGGATCAGGACGTCCAGTTCAAATTGTCCCCTGGTGGTTGCGACAAGCACCTTATCCCCACGGGTCACGCGCTGCGCCTCGGCCCCCAGGAGCACCTCGTGCTCGCCGCTCAAACGCTCCCACAGCGTCTGGATGCCCGCCGGCCAGATATAGCCTTTGCCGCGCGCGCAGTCCAGGATCATGGGCCGGCTCAGGTACTTCATCATGTAAGCGGCGGGCACCTGCTCCGCGTAACCGTAACCGAAGCCGGTCGTGATTTGTTGGAAAAAGACCGGCACCTCGGCCAGACCATATCGGCTGGCGAATGTCTCAAAATTCTCGTACAGTTCAGGGTGGATTTCGGCCAGGCCGGGCTCGTAAACGGCGTGGTACTTATAGGCACTCAGAGCGGCCAGTTTTGCAAAAAGCTGCCACAGTAAAGCGGGGAACTTCTGCCTGGGGAACATTGCCGTCCGCTGCCCGTCAGGAGAGTAATAGTGGCCGGGCACACAACGGCCGTGTTCCAGACCCACGCGCCCAGCCAGGCCGCCAATCACCTTGTAGTGCGGCGCGCCAAAGACGGCGCCCAACTCATAAACCTGGCCGTCAATTGTGATGGACTCACACTTTCCCCCAATCCGCTCCCGGCGCTCAAAAAGGACCACGTTATCATAGCCAGCCTCGGCCAGAAAATGGGCCATCGCCAATCCCGAAGCCCCCGCCCCAACAATACCTATCCGTATATCGCACATCCCGAACCCCGTGTTTCGCATTTAGTAGACTCCTGCCCAATAGGCTATCATTTTCCTGACAGCCGGGTCAACTGACATTTGTCACATTTTGGGGGTAGAACTTTTGCCGTCATAATAAACTAAAAAAAGACCCCGAGTAAATCGGGGCCTTTCTTCAATTATATGTGAGCGGGCGCTCTGGAGGCTTTACTCCATCACCTCGCTTTCAAGCGGTACATCCGGCCAGGCGACTTCAAGAGCGTGGGCCATCCCCTTGCCCAACCATCCCATTTCCGTCCCCGGTGCGGGATTCAATATTCTCAACACGGTCGGCTGCGTCTCAGGACCAGGATAGTACAGCACCTGCACCAATTCCGCATCATCTTTGATCTCCAAATCGCTGATCCAACCGCTGTCCACCCAGCCATCAAGGGCATACCAGGAGGCCACTTCTGCACCTCCGGGAAGCTGCACGCTGTAATGGCCGCGTTTGGCGGATTGTCCCGGCGCAAGTTCGAAAT
>Ga0316576_10000231_pt1 | contig 23845 bp, 18 predicted proteins | sample S0NA_FD_203075 | JGI IMG/M metagenome (GOLD analysis project Ga0316576, IMG submission 203075) | Rhizosphere microbial communities from salt marsh grasses in Alabama, United States - S0-2_050615r3r5 | ecosystem: Host-associated > Plants > Roots > Rhizosphere | place: USA: Alabama | collected...
GCCCGCAGTAGAGCCGGAAGTAACCCTCGAAGCCCAGCAGGTCCCAGTAGTCCGGCATGGTCGGGCTGAGCAGCTCGAGGTCGTCAACGCCGCGCTCCTCCAGCATCCGGACCATGGCAGGCGACCACTGCTGAATCAGGCAGGGCAGCGTGGAGCCGACGATCCAGAACAGATCCCCCGGGCGGTGGTCCGCGATCACCCGGTCCAGGTCCGCGGCGACCATGGTGAAGGGGTGGCACTCCTTGCCGGAGCCCACGGCCTCGGCCCCGGCGATCAGCGCCTCGTCCGGCGGCGGCAAGACGCGAGCGTCCAGCCCGGCGAAGCGGTAGGCGCCGGCGACGGCGCGGGAGTGATCCGAGTAGTAGGGGACCCAGACGCGCCGCCCCCGGTAGTGGCCCCGCGCGCGCCCGATGGGGCGGCCGACCAGGCGGCCCTCCCGGCGCGGCGGTGGCGGGACCACGTGCTGTCCGATCTCGTCCAGAAACGCCTCGAGCCGGGTGATCAGGCCGGCCTCGGCCCTGTGCTCGTCGAACTCGAGCTCCAGGTGCGGCCGGCCGGTGACCATCGGCTTCATGTGCTTCTCCATGAAGGCGTCGGGGCCGCAGCCAAAGGACGAGATCAGCACCGGGTGCAGCCCGGGCTGGTCCAGTACCCAGCGCAGCGTGCGCAGGATGTCCCGGTTGAAGCGCCAGGGCAGCGGGCCGAGCTCGAGGCCTTCCACCGGGGACGGCAACATCTCCAGCGGCAGCGCGGTCACGCCGAGCCGGCCCAGGTGACGCGCCAGGTTGAGGTTCAGGTAGCCATCGGAGAGCGTGTAGGGCCGCCCGAGCACCGCGAGCACCGGCCCCGCGCCCCGGGAGGCCAGCACCTCGGCGCCGCGGGCCCGCAGCCGCGCCAGGGCCCCGCGCTGCGCTGCCACGGCGGCGCGGAACGCCTCCCTCACCCGGGCCTCCGTCACGTGGGGCGCGAACCGGACGAGGTGCGCGGTCAGCTCCTCGGAAAGACCTGCCTCGCGCTCCGAGAGCTCGAGCTCCGGCACCAGCAGGCGCGAGGGATCGAGGGACGCGGCCAGCATGTGGGGCAGGGCGTCGGTGTAGGGGCAGAGGATCGCCCCCTCCCCCTCCCAGTTGGTGAGCTTGCCGACCGCGGGGACAAGCACCGCGTCCACCGCGGGGTCCTCCAAGAGCTCCTGCACGTGGCCGAAGCTCAGCTTGATCGGCAGGCAGGTCTCGGCCGGCAGGCGCGCCGCCCCCCGCGCCACCGTCGCCGGGCTCGTCGGTCGCGAGAGCCGCACCCGCAGGCCGAGCCTTGTGAGCAGCGTGGTCCAGAAGGGCAGCTGCCCCCAGAGGAAGCTCGCCCGGGGCAGGCCGATCACCTTGGCGCTGTCCGGCCCGGACGGCGTCGTGCTCCCGGTCAGCGCCGCCTCCCGCTCGGCGAACAGATCGGGCGACTCGCCCGGGTCAACGAACCCCGGAGCGCCGTCGCGGGCCGCGTACCGCTCGCAGGCGTCGCCGAAGTGGACCCTCGAGCGCCCCTTGGCCGTCATGACGGTGATCCGGCTGACCTGGCAGCGGTTCTCACAGCGCGCGCACTCGAAGGTCTCGACCCGCGGCGCGGACTCCGACTCCAGCGCGTCCAGACCACGGAACGCGGTGTTGTTGGCCCGCGCGCGACGTGCGCGGTTGGCCCGCGCGGCGCAGGCCGCGAGCGCCGCGCCGATGGCGCCGGAGATGCGCCCGTGGGGGTGGACCTGCACCTCTCGACCCAGCAGGCCCGAGAACGCCGCGACGACGGCGCGGTTCGACGCCACGCCCCCCTGCATCACGACTCGACGCCCCACGGGCCGCCCGGCGACGACCTTCTCCAGGTAGTTGCGCGCGATGGCGTAGGCCAGGCCGGCGCAGAGGTCGGGGACGCTGTCATCCCGGGCCAGGGCGTTGACAAGCTCGGAGTCCATGAACACCGTGCAGCGGCAGCCCAGGTTCACCGGGGCCCGGGCCTCCAGGGCACGCTCGGCGAACTCGCCGATGATCGAGACCCCGAGCCGTCGAGCCTCCTCCTCGAGGAACGAGCCGGTGCCCGCGGCGCAGATCTTGTTCATCGTGAAGTCGACCAGCCGGCCCCCCTCCGCCCGGATGAACTTGGAGTCCTGCCCGCCGATCTCGATCACCGTGTCGGCCCCGGGCACGTAGCGCAGCGCGCTCGCGAGCTGGCAGGAGATCTCGTTCTGCACCACGTCGGCGCCGAGAAGCGCCGCGGCCAGGTGCCGGCCGCTGCCGGTGGTGCCGAGCCCCAGCACGCGGAGCCGATCGCCGAAGCGCTGGCGCAGCTGGCTCAGCCCCTCGGTCAACACGTCCACCGGACGACCGCGGGTGGGGAGGTAGATCCCGTCCAGCACGCGCTCCGCTGCGCGGTCGAGCACGACGAGGTTCGTGCTCACCGAGCCCACGTCCACGCCGATGAAGCCCTCGACCGTCGCGCCCGCGCCGGCGAACCGCGGCTCGGGGCTCGACCCGGAGCGGCCGGCGGGGGCGACCAGCGCGGGGAGCCTCGGGCTCGTCGACGCCGTCGGGGCAACCTCCGCCCGCTCGCCGACCCCGGCGAGCAGCCCGGACAGGTCCTCGCCCCCCTCGGTCGCGGCGATCCGCGCCGCCCCCAGCGCGGGGAAGTACGGGGCCAGGGGCGGGACCTGCACCAGGGCGAGCTCGACCCCGATGACCTCTGCCAGCGCCCGGCGGAGCCCGCCGCTGAGCGCCGTCCCCCCGACCAGGGCCACCGGCAGCGGCATACGTTGACCTCGGAGCAGCGTGGAGACCACGTTGCGCGCCACGGCGAGGCACAGGCCGTAGGCGATCTCCTCGACGGGGATCCCCTTCTGCTGCAGGTGGATCATGTCTGACTTCGCGAACACGCTGCAGCGACCGGCCACCGGCGCGCCGCGCCGGGCGCGCAGCGCGGCTTCGGCGAGCCCGGCCGCGTCCAGCTGAAGGCGTCCGGCCTGCTGCTCGATGAAAGCGCCGGTCCCGGCCGCGCAGGGCTCGCTGAGCGCGAAGCTCTCCACCTCCCCCCGGACCAGCGCGATCCAGCGGCTGGTGTGGCCGCCCACCTCGATCAAGGAGCGGGCCCCCGGGCACTGCGCCCGGGCCGCCTCCGCGACCGCGACCACCTCGTTCACCGTCTCGAGCGCGGCGCCGAGCACCTCGGCCGCCCGGGCCCGACCGACCCCCACCGTCCGGACCGCCAGCGGCCCCGGTGGCGCGGCGCGCCGGGCCAGCTCGCCCAGCAGAGAACGCAGGGCGCCGTGCACCTCGCCGCGCACCGGGCGCACGCCGCTCCAGACGACGCGACCGCCGGACCAGAGGGCCGCCCGTACGTTCACCGATCCCACGTCGACGCCCAGACCCGTCATGGCTGTCGTATATAGAGCACCTACCGGCTCCGGGCAACTACCCCGCAGGGCATCCCCGACTCCGTGCGCAGGGGGATCACCTGCCCCGCCGCGGCAAGGATGGGCGCCCTGCCCCGGACCGCCAGGGCGGCGGTGTGCCAGGAGGCCGGTCGCAGCAGCGCGAAACGCCATGCCGCCTGGTCGTCCTTCAGATCGGGCTCGAAGCTCACGGCGATGTCCTCGCCGACGAGGCGGAACGAAAAGCGGCGCAGCGGCAGGGACAGGCCGGCTCCCCGCGCCTTGAGGTAGGCCTCCTTCAGCGTCCAGAAGTCGCAGAACGCCGAGGTCCCGGCCTCGAGCTGGCGCACCTCCGCCGGCGCGAAGAAGCGGCGCGCGATCTGCAGGCTGGACACCCGACGACGCGTGTCCTCGACGTCGACGCCGACGCCGCGCTCGCGGGTCACCGCGCAGACCATCAGCCCCGTGGTGTGCGAGAGGTTGAAGCTCAGGCCGCCGGCGGCCGGTTCGGCGATCTCCGGCCGGCCGTGGGGGCCAAGCGCGAAGCGCCAGCGGTCCGGCGGCACTTCCTCGTAGCGCGACAGAGTGGTGCGGACCAGGGCCCGGGCGACCAGCGCCTGGTGGCGGTGGACTGCCTGCAGGTAGCGCTGCTGGCGATGGAGCTCGTCCTCCGTCAACAGTCGGCGGTAGGCCTCGAGCAGAGCGGGCTCGTGGAGCTGGGGGATGTCGGGGAAGAGGAACCAGAGGTGGACCTCGCCCCGGGAGAGGGTCCGCCCCGGCGGTCCGACGTTACTCCCAGATGAAGTCGACCTTGCGGTCACGGGCCCAGCCGGCCTCGCTGGTGCCGGTCGCCTCCAGCTTGCCCTTGGACACGACCCGCAGCCTCGAGGCATCGACCCCGAGCCGGGAGAGGTAGCGCTGCACCGAGCGCGCGCGGCGATCGCCGAGCGCCATGTTGTACTCCTCGGTGCCACGCGGGTCGCAGTGTCCCTCGAGGCGCAGCCTGCGCCCCGCGACCTTCTTGATGCAGTCGGCGTTCTGCTGCAGGGTCTGCGTCGCCTCGGTGGTCAGCACGTGCTCGTTGAAGTCGAAGTAGACCGGCGACGGCGTGCACGGCCCCTGGACCGCCGGCGGAGGCGGCGCGACGCAGACGCCGTTCTGGCACTCGTGGTTCTCGGGGCAGTCCTCGTCGGTGGCGCACTGTCCGGGCTTCAGGCACCGGCCCTGACGGCAACGACCGCCCTCTCCGCAGTCCCCGTCGGTCTTGCAGGGCACGCACTTCTCGTTCTGGCAGACCTGTCCGCCGGGGCAGTCGTCGCTGGAGCGGCACCCCGCCTCGCAGCGGCCCTTGTTGCAGAGCTGTCCCGAGCCGCAGTCCCTGTCGTCCCGGCACTGCTGGCACATCCCGTTGACGCAGAACTCCCCCTCCTTGCAGTGCTCGTCCTTGTCGCACTTCGGATACTTCGGCGGGCAGCCGGCGAGCAGCAGCAGCGTGAGTGCACCTGGAATCACAACAGTCAGCAAGCGCGACATGCGACCTCCTCTCGATCGAACGTGTTCGGAACCCTGACTAGCGCAGGACCAGATCGAGCTTCTTGGCCTGATCGATCCACGCACCGAGCTGCTCCTCGGTCGGTGGGTTCTCCGTGATCTTCTTCTTCTTGTTGGCGGCCGTCAGCTTCTTCATCAGAACCGCCGGTTTCTGGGCGCGCAGCTGCTTGACGGTGGTGATACGAGCGGCGGCGAGCAGCTGGACCATCTCGGGTCCCACGCCCTTGATGCGCAGCAGATCGCACATCTTGACCCACGACGTGAGCAGATTGAGCCCCACCTTGGCTTTCCGCACCAGGGCCTGGCGCTGCCTGGCCGTGGCTCCCTGGGTGAGCAGCTCGTCGCTCGTCTTGATGCTCACCTTGGCCAGCTTCTCGGCCGACGCCTTGTCGAGGATCTCCGAGAGCGGGTAGCTGCTCGCCTGGACGGACGCCGCGAGCAGGACCACGGTGGCCAACGCACCCACAGACAGACATGCCTTCATCGCGTTCCTCCTTCCTTGCCCGGGCACTATATATTAATCACGTCGCAATATGAAAGGGGGGCTCTCGGGGCTCATGTGCCGTCCACAATGCGTAAGGCAAATCACGGGCGAACGCTGGGGAGCAATCAGAAACCGAGGGCGATCCCCAGGCCCACCCGGTCCACGTCGATGGAGTAACGCCCCGTGGGTGGGGGCTTGTCCAGCCCCTGCTCCTCGGGCGTCGTGGGGTCGGGGTTGGGGGCAAAGTGACTCTTCCCGACGTTCCGGTCGGGCAGGAAAAAATGGCCATACTCAAGTGAAACCATCACGTTGCGGGTTACCTGCCAGGCCACGCCGAGGTGGAAGGAGTATTTCTCGAAGTCGATGCTCACCGGGCTGGTGAAGGTCTCCGGTCTGGAGTTGTTTTCGTACTCCAGCCGCAGGGCGGCCCGCAGGGTCGGCAGCACGCGGTAGGCGCCGCGAAGGCCGACCAGGAACGAGTCCCGCCGCCCCTTGACCAGCACCTGGGGGCCGATCAGCCCGAGCGGGTCCGGATCGGTCACGATGCCCACCATTACCGCGGTGGAGGAGAAGTCGATCCAGTGCAGATCGGCGGCGAGCTCGAGCTTCTTGGTGACATCGACCGCGATCCCCGCGGTGGCGGTCATCGGCGAGACGGTTTCCACCTCGCCCTTGGCCGCGATGGCCGGCAGCTTGACCGTCGGCAGGTTGGCGCTCATGTAGTCGGTGACCGCCTGGGGCAGCTCCACCGAGAGGTCCACGGGAATGGACACCGTGCCCGCGCCGCTGTGGAAGCTGCCCCCGATGCGCAGCCAGGGCAGCGGGGTGATCAACAACCCGGCGAACACGCCGACACCCCACCCCATGCCGTCGATGAGCGTGGGAGCGTCGTAGGTCGGGTCCTCCCGGGCCAGGGGCATGTTCGGGTCCGAGCAGCCCGCGGGGCTGGCCGCGCAGGCCATCTGGTTGATCTTGGCGCCGAAGTCGGTCATCACGTTGTGGCGCAGCATGACGCCGACGATGTCCATCCCCACGCCGACCGAGATGAAGCGGGTGATGCGGTAGGCCACCGCCGGCTCGATCTTGAAGAAGGCCAGGCGCGCGTCCAGGGCATAGTAGCGCGTCGACGCCGGCCGCCCGTCGTACTCCTTCTCCCAGCTCGCTCCCTCGATGATCGGCAGGGCGACGCCGAGGCCGAAGCGGAAGTCACGCAGCGTCGCGTCCGTGACCAGACCCACGGCCATGTTGGGCTTGGCGATGAACACGTCGGCCGTCGGGTAGGGCTGGTTGTCGAAGGCGCTCACCGTGTCGCGCTGGTAGTTGAGCCGGATGGCCGAGACCGCGCCGAAGGCGAGGCTGTGGGTCCCCCGGATCAGCGTCATCGCCCCGGGGTTCTGGTAGATCGCCGCGCCGTCGCCGGTGGTCGGGCCGGAGAAGATGTTGCCCACCAGCGCGGCCCGGGCGATCCCCGGCGCGAGAAGCAGCGCCAGCGTCGGCGCGAGGAGACGCCTCATCAGGCTTGCCCCGCGCCTAGCGCACACGCCGCCGGAAGACGACCAGGGCGAGCAGCACCAGCAGCGTGGGAAGCATCGCCTGCGGGCTCCCCGAAACGCTGCAGCCTCCCTCCGTCGCCACGACGAATCCCACGTCCTGGGATGTCACGTTGCCAACGCCATCGGCGACGATGATCCGGATCTTGTACACGCCGTCCGGCAGGTCGGCCATGGTCACCACACGCTTGACGGCCGGGACGTCGACGCTCTGCACCAGCTCGGGCATCCCACCGCCGTCGGGCACGCGGTACAGCTCCGCGGTGTACAGCAGCTGCTCCGGCGCGGTGCGGTCGTCGCGTCCGGCGAACTCGACCTCGACCGTGTCGTCCTCGACCAGGGAGTCCGGGCGTGACGTGATCACCAGCTGGGGCATCACATCGTCGACGGTCACCGGCAGCCGGAGCGGGGTCGGGTCCTCGTTGCCGTCGTGGTCCACGGCGGCCACCTCGACGACGTGGGTCCCGCCGTTCACCGTGACGTCGATCCGCCCGCCGTAGCGCGGATCGGTCCACTGACCGCCGTCCACGCGGGCGCGGAACTGCAGCAGCGACGAGGGCGTCCGGTTGTCCTGCCCGGAGACGGTGAGGCGCAGGACCTGGGGTCCCACCGCAGCGCCGGGCGACTCGACGAGCTGGGTCTGTGGCGGCGAGGTGTCGGAGCTCGGCTCGAGGATGTGGCCGTCGATATAGGCCGCCAGGTAGCCATCCTTGACCTGGACGCTCTTGAGCTCCACCAGGCCGAGCTTGCCCTGGAAGCCGTTGAGGTCCGCGAGGACAGCCTGCAGGTTGATCACCGAGGCGCTGAGCGGCATCTCGCCCAGGCGCTCGCGGAGCACCGGCATCGCCACCGTGGCGATGAAGCGCTGCAGCCGGGCCGGGTCGAGCTGGATCGGCGCGGGCTGGCCGTCCTTTCCGGTCAGCTCCAGCTGACTGACGTTCACCGTACGCAGGTCGAGCGAGACGACGTTGCCGGAGGGGTTGATCCAGGGGATCCCGCCCACGGTCAGGCTGGTGTTGACGATCACCTCTCCGGCGGGCCCCGTCGGCGGGGTCAGGGTCAGCTTGAGCATCACCTTCTTCAGGCGAAGCTCCAGGCCCTGCTGCAGAGACATGCGGACCCGCGGCGGCTCGAGCATGCGCAGGGCGAAGCCGAGCTGTGTGCCCTGGGGCTGGCCCAGCGCGCTGGAGAGCTTCCCGAGCCCCTGGGCCATCGTCGCCAGCTTCGGATCGGCGCTGGAGAGGCAGAGCATCCCGCTGCTCCAGACCGCGTGGAGCGCCTGGTTCAGCATCGCCTCGGACAGCCCGGCGCCGAACATCGCGTCGACCTGGCTCGAGAGCTGCACCGGAACGCCGACGCAGGAGGCGGGCGGCGCCAGGTTGGCGCCGGCCAGACAGGGCGGCGTGGTCGGCTGGGCCAGCCCCACCCCGACGCCCAGGGCGACGGAGACGCCGCCGGCGTCGGTCCTCAGATCGTCGAGGCGGCCGGTGAAGACGAAGCCCTTCACCTCCTTGGTGATCTCGATCGTCTCGCCGAGCTTGTCGGCAGCGAGCGCGCCTATCTTCTCCTTGGCGATCTTCTCCACCAGAGACATCGCCGTGTCCATGAAGTACTTGCGCACGAAGTTGACGACACCGGTGAGGACGGTGCCCAGGGCGCAGCCCTTGAGAGCGACCACGGTGTTGTCGTTGTCGAAGGAGACGTTGACCAGCGTCACCTTCGCCTGGAGCCTGCCGGCCTGGCTGCCGAGCTCCACGGCGACGTCCAGGCTCAGGTTTCGCAGCTGGACGTCGGCCTGGCAGTTGGACACGCCGGGCACGTACTTGTAGTCCACGTCCACGCCGCTGCCGCCCACCACGTCCGCCTTGCCCTGGATCCGCAGCGTACCGCTGTCCATCTGCGCCAGCAGCTGGTGCAGCGTGATCGAGACCGGCCCGCCGGCCACATCGATCTTGGTGTTGCTCACTGGCCAGTCGTCGACGTGGGTCGGGGGGATGTCCAGGGAGGAGGGCAACAGGGGCTTGACCTGGTCGATGACGAAGCTCAGCCCGCCCTGGTTCACACGAACCTGCATCCCGCCGTCACAGACCGGGGGGCCTGCGTGAGCCGTCACGGCCAACGACGCGAGCAGCGCCCCGACTCCCTTGAACAGGTGTTTCATGATCCTCTCCTGGCGTACGATCCAACAAAGCAAGATCGGGGCCCGGATCCGGGCCATGTTGTTCTGCACAGTTGCCGGATGCGACGCGACGCGTCACCTCCGACCAGGTGGCGGTAGTAGACGCCACCTCACCTCCAGGGTGACCACACCCGGCTGCGCTCGCTGGCGAGTGCTAGTACGGGAAGCGATCGAGGATCGCTCGAAGGAGCGTGGTGAGCGCGCCGGCGTCGGCGCCGTCCAGCGCCCGGTCCAGCGCCTCGAGCTCCGGTGGCGGGCACATCCTCGAGAGGCCTCGCCGCCCCTCGGCCCGGAAGCGGCGTGCGCGGTCCACCCCCCCATCCGCCTGCCCCCGTGCGATCTGCGCCAGGGCGAGCTCGCCCAGAGCCGTGGCCGCCGCCAGGGCGGCGAGCTCGCCGCGCGCGTGGGTCCGGTCGGCGGCGGCTTCCAGGTCGCGGACCCCCTCGTCCCAGCGACCCCGGGCGAGCCGCGCCAGGCCACGCTCCTTGAGGATCAGCTGGCGCGGGTACAGCTCGCCCGACTCCAGCAACGCGAGCGCCTGCGAGGCCTGCCGCTCGGCCCGCGCGGCCTCGTTCAGCCGCTGGTGGGCCCGCGTCAGGCCGTAGCGCAGAAACACCTCGTTGGCGAGCCGGCCGTGCGTCACCTGGCGGTTGCGCTCCAGCCCCTCCTCGTAGCAGGCCAGGGCCCGGAGGGGGTCGGCGCGGCGCAGGTGCAGGTTCCCGAGGTAGCAGAGCTCGCGCGGGACCTCGTCGGGGTAGACGGCGCGCAGCGCGTCGAGGGCCTCCTCGAGCCGGGCCTCCGCCTCCTCGAAGCGCTCCATGAACGTGTACAGCTCGCCCAGGTTGCCCAGGGTCTTGGCCAGCTCCCGGCGATCCTGGCGCAGGGCGCGCTGCTGCGACAGGTTTTCGAGGAGCAGCGCCTCGGCGGCCGCGTGCTCGAAGCGGTCGCGGTGGAGCACGGCGAGGTTGCCGCGCAGGCCGAGGAAGGTCCGCGGGTCGATCTCGCCCCGCTCCCAGAGCCGCTCGGCCAGGGGGAGCGCCCGGTCGAAGCGCGCCAGCGCGCCCTCGAGGTCGCCCAGGTGGATCAGGCTGGAGCCGCCGCGCCAGAGGGCGAGGACCTCCTCGGTGCGGTGCAGCGTGGGCTCGCCGCGCCGCCCGCGCTCCTGCTCGATGGCCTCGAGGGCCAGACCGAGCACCTCGTGGGCCAGGGCGAAGCTGCCCCGTTTCTCGTAGAGCTCCACCCCGACGCGCACCGTGCCCTCCACGTCCAGCGGGCCGGCCGCGCCGGCCCGCGCGTCCGGTCCGAAGAGCTCGCGCAGCAAGCCGTCGAGGCTCTCGATCCCCTGGACCCGGGGATCGGCGACGCTCGCGGCCTGCCTCGCGGGCACCAGCACCCTCGCCAGCGGCCGCTCGCGCAGCGCAGCGGCGGTCTTCTCCTCGATGCCAGCGACGTCGGTGATCGCCCCGCCCGTCGCCAGCCCGCCGGTGATCACCAGGCCGGACGGCGGTGTGCTGTCGGTCCAGCGCGCGAACAGGGCCGCCGCCGCCGCCGCGCCGATGGAGCCGCCGTCCACCCGGTGCAGGCGCGCCGCCTCCGCCCCCTCGAGGCGGATCCGGCCGCCGAGCCGCGTGGCGTCGAGCCGCAGCCCGACCCGCGAGAGCCGCCGGAAGACCTCGCAGCGGGCGCGGTCCAGCGCCTCCTCCAGCGCGGCCGCGGGGCGCGGCCCCGCGGCGGGACCATCGTCGACGACCAGCCGCGCGAGGAACGCCACGCCGCTCCGCTGGGCGTCGAGCAGAGGCGCCTCGATCCCGGCGGCGGGCGCGCCGCCGGGATCGCCGGGGAGCGGGCCCAGGTCCGCGGGCCAGCCAACGCGGCCGGCCAGGCTCGACGGGTCGTGGTGCGGCTCGAGGCGCGAGACGATCCAGCGCGCCATGCGCCGCAGGTGAAAGCGCAGCTCGAGGTCGGCCCCGCCCCAGGCCTGCGCGGTGCGCTGCAGCGCGAGGATCAGGTTGCCCAGCTCGCGGGCCTGGTAGTCGATCTCACGCAGCAGGTCGGACCCGTCGCTCAACGCTCCTCCGTCTCGCTCTCGTCCAGCACAAGGGTCCACGAGCGGTGGACCTGGCCCAGCTCGACCACGAGGGTCTTGCCGGCCAGGCGCCCCGCCGGGCCGAGATCGTGGCGTCGGGCCTCGGGCGTCGACTCGCTGGCCGGCACCGGGCGGCCCTCCACGGTGACGCTCAGGGGCAGTCGCCCGGGCTCTGCGGCGAACAGGGCGAGCTGGACCCGGCCGGCCTCGACCCAGAGCACCAGCGTGTGGTCACCGGCCACGAGCAGCACCCGCCGCTCGCGCGGCAGGGGTGGACCGTCGCTCGGCGCCGGATCGGCCGCCAGGGCCCGGGGCGCCCGCGGCAGGTCGAGGGCCAGGGGCAGATGGACCGCGTCGGCGACCTCCGGTCCGCCGCCCTCTCGCGCGGCGAGCAGCGCCAGGCCGGCCTCCACGCGCCCGGCCTCGTCCAGCCCGGCGCCGGCGCCGCGGGCGAGCCGCTGGCACTCCGCGCAGGAGGCCAGGTGCCCGGCGACCGCGCGGCGCCAGCCCGCCTCCCCCTCCCCCGCGGCGTGGGCCACGAGGTCAGCCGGGGAGAGGTGCTCGCCGTCGGGAGTGGAGAGCACCGGGTCCAGCTCCCCGAGCCAGCGCAGCTCCTCGCGGCAGTCCGCGCACCGCCCGAGGTGGCGCTGCAGCTCCTCCCGCTCGGTGGAATCGAGCAGACCGGCGGAGAGCGCGGCGAGCCCGGCGGGGTCGCACTCCACGCGCAGGCCCCACCACCAGCCCGCGGCGCCGCCGAGCCGCGCGAGCGCCGCGCGCCGCGCGGGGTTGAGCGACAGGAACGCCCCGATCCGCTGCCGCCCCAGGCGATCGATCCGCTCCAGCGCGCGCTCCAGCCCGCCCCGCTCGCCGGGATCGAGGGTCGCCAGCGCCTGCTCCAGGGCCTGCCGCTCCTCGAGCAGCTCCAGCCGGCCGGTCGGGCCCGGCGGGAGCGCCCGCAGCTCCCGCTCCAGGCTGGCCGCCCGCTCCAGCGCTCCTCCGGCCCGATCCTTGTCGGTCATCTGACGCCCTCCGTGGCCTCCGCCGGTTGGACGGCGCCGCGCCGGCCAGCTGACAGCCTCATTTGTCACCTCCCAGCCTGCGGCGGATGCAGTCGGCGAGCATCGCCCGGGCCCGGCAGAGCTGCTGCATGAACGCGGCGCGGGTCACGCCGGCCAGGCGCGCGCAGGAGGCGCAGTCCCCCGCCTCCTCGAGGTAGTACAGCGCGACGCTCCGCCGGTAGCGCTCTGGCAATCCCTCGAGACAGGCCTCGAGCGCCTCGCGCCGCTGCCGGGCGTTGATCCGCTCCTCGGCCGACGGCACGGCCCCCTCCTCCGGGCGCTCCCCGGGCGCGGCGTGCGCCATCCGCGCCAGGCGCCTCGCGACGTCCAGCGCGGCGTTGATGGCGATGCGGGTGAAGTAGGTCCGCGGGGCCGCGCCGCCGCGGTAGGCCTCGATCCCGACGGCGATGAACTTGAACACCGCCTGCTGCAGCGCCTCCTCGGCGTGGACCCGCGTCTCCACGCCGCAGGCGAGCAACGCCTTGTGGATCGCGGCGAGCGCCGGGCCCCGGAAGTCGCGCAGCAGCTCGGCCAGCGCGCGCTCGCGCTGTGCGGCGGTCCCCTCGCGCACCTGCCCGAGGAGCCCGCGCTGCTGCTCGTCGGAGAGCGCCGACATCGACCGACCTCACCTCCTCACGGGCAGCGTCCGGCCTCGAAGTAGCCCTTGCTCACCTCGCGGACCCACGTCTTCTGCGCCAACGTGTAGAGGCCCAGGTCATCCCCGGAGCCGAAGGCGCAGGCGTTGCCCCCGCAGATCTTCGCCCGCCCCTTGTCCACGTGCCCGTAGTTGCTGTCGAAAAACTCGCGGCAGGCCCACAGGTCCGGCCCGCTCGCCTGGTCCGGCCCGCTCGCCTGGTCCGTTCCGCCCGGGGTGGCGTCGACGACCGACCTGTCCCCCCCGATCTCGCCGCGGGCGTCGGGCGAGGGGAGCCCCTCCTCCAGCCCGGGGCCGCAGCCGAGCACGAGCGCGGCGACGACGCTAACGGAAACGACGCTGACGACGGCCCGCCTCATCCTTGCAGTGTAGATCAGCCCGCCGCTCAGAAGTAGGCGTTGATCCCCACGTAGCCCATGGGCACGTGAACCACCGTGGCCTTGGGGTCGGTGACGCCGACGGTCAGGTCCACCTCCGTGCCGACGTTGACCGCCACGTGCTCGTTGAGCGAGATCAGGATGCCGGCGGGGAAGGCCACGCTGAGCGCGGTGCCGGTGTCGCCCTGCTCCGGGATCAGGAAGCTCGGGCCGAAGGCGAAGCCCAGGTAGGGCACGACGATGGAGCCGTAGTTGAACAGGTACTGCAGGCCAAAGCGGAAGCCGAAGGTGGTGGGGTCGTTTTCGTGAAGGTCACCGAAGCCCTTCTTCACCGACAGCCCGCCGAAGAGCAGCAGGTTGCGAATCGGGAACCCGCCGAAGATGGGGCTGAAGTCCAGCTCCGCGCCGCTCTGGCTCTCGCCCTGGTCGGGGTTGATGTGGTCGATGTCGACGGCCAGGCGCCCGCCGAGCATCAACACGCCCTTGCCCGTCTGTAGCCGATCTCCGCGCCGGGCCTCGGCCGGGCCGGGCCACATCGCCAGACAAGTCAGCAACATCACAGCTCCAGCACGCATGACGGCCTCCTGTTTTGTGCCCCTGTGCCTGGACGATAGAACAGACCGGCCTCCCTGTGTATGCTGGATTGTTCCGGAGGAGCCAGGAGGCGACCATGTTCGGGATCATCGAGGGAGCGATCATCGGCGCCGCGGTCGGGCTCGTCGTGTCGCTGGTCATGCTGCTCAAGCGCAAGGGGCTGCGGACCCGGTTCCTGCGCGCGCTCAAGGAAGCGGGGCCCGGCGCGGCGCGGGCGCTCCTGGACCAGAAGCTGCCCCCGCTGAGGAAGATCCCGCTGGGCAAGATCCTCGACCAGCGCGAGCGGATGGCCGCGCTCACGGTCCTCGGCGACACCGACGCCATCCTGGCGGAGATCGCGGAGCACCGCGGGCCGCTGACCTGCACCGTGCAGGTCGGCGCCATCGGCCTGCTCGGCGTCACGCTGCGCGGCGACGCGGCCGAGGGTGCGCGGCGGCTCGACGAGCTGGCGAGCAAGATGGAGCAGGAGGGAGGGCGCACCATGGCCCTGGTCAAGAAGAAGACCCGGGCCCTGGCCACCCTGGCCCGGGCGATGGCCGACGGCGAGCCGATCCCGTCGGACGTCCGCCTGTCCCTTGAGTCCTTCACCGGCGACGGCGGCATGGTCCAGCTCCTGGTCTGGCAGGCCACCGCGGTCGCCCTGGAGAAGACCGGCGGCGAGCAGCAGGCCGCCGGCCTGCGGGCCAAGGTCCGGGCGATGACCGGCGCCTTCGACGACAACCGTTGATTCCCCGAGGGAGGTTACCATGCGTCCAGCCCTGCTGTTGATCGCGCTGCTCACCGGTTGCGGGACCAAGATGGTGCCCGTCCAGCCCGAGATGGTGCTTCTGGACCAGCCACAGCCGGGCGACGCGGTGCGTGCCGCGATCATTCGCGGCGTGACCCGGCACAAGCTGACCACCGACTCCGAGAAGCCGGGCCGCATCGTGGCGACCTACGACCGGCGCGGCGTGATGTACCGCTTCGCCATCGAGTACACCGACCGCCAGTACGTGATCCACTACCTCGAGACCCGCGGCCTGGAGACCGCGACATCCAGGGACGGCATGTTGATCGAGACGCGCTACCCGCGGATGATCAAGCGGCTCCAGCGCGCGATCAACGAGGAGATCAGCCGGCCGGCGCGGGAAGCCGCCGAGGCCCGGAGCCGGGCCCGGCAACACGAGCTCGCCGTGGAGGCCGAGCGGCGCAGGGCCGAGGAGGCCGCGCTGGAGCGCGAGCGCCTGCAGCGCCAGCCTCCACCCACCAGCCCGCCGCCGCCGCCGGTCCACATCCACCCGCCAGCGCCCCGCCACCCGGTCCAGATCCAGCGCCGGTCGGTGCACAGGAGCGGAAGCCAGACCCTGACCTGCTGCATCAACGGCGCCCGCTACACCTGCCCCAGCCAGCAGGCCTTCAACCAGTGCATGAGCCTGAGCCCCTCGGCCTGCACTCCGGCCGGACGCTGCAAGTAGCTCCCCTTCCCAGCGCCGCCTTTTTTGTTACCATCGGCCCCTACTCAAGGAGGACACGTGCGCATCGCATTCACCCACAACCTGCAGCTCTCTGACGCCGAGGAAGAGGCGGAGTTCGACACCCCAGAGACCGTGGCGATGATCACGAGCTCGCTGCGCAAGCTGGGCCACGAGGTCGAGCCGATCGAGGTCTCGGGCCCCGCGTCCCGCGTGGTCGCGCGGCTCGAGGCCCTGAGCCCCGACCTGGTCTTCAACACCGCCGAGGGGACCCGGGGGCGCTTCCGCGAGGCGTTCTACCCCGCGCTCTTCGACCGGCTGGGCCTGCCCTTCACCGGCTCGGACGCCTACGTCTGCGCCATCACCCTGGACAAGCAGCTGACCAAGACCATCGTCGCCGAGCACGGGGTGACCTGCCCCCGGGGCCTGGTGGTCACCGACCTGTCCCAGCTCGCGCGCGTCGACTTCGACTACCCGTTGATCACCAAGCCCAACCACGAGGGCAGCTCGATGGGCATCACCGTGGACTCGGTGGTGGAGAACGCGGACCAGCTCCGTGCGCGGGTGCTCGATCTGCTCGGTCGGTTCCCCGCCGGCGTGCTGGTCGAGGAGTTCATCGTCGGGCGCGACCTGGTGGTCCCGTTCCTGGAGAAGGCCTCGCCCGAGACCGACGGCGTGCTGGAGCCCACGGTCTACGACTACGCCCCCGAGATCGCCGCCTCCCGCAAGTACCAGCTCTACGACATGGAGCTGAAGGTGGTGAGCTTCGACAAGGTGCAGGTCAAGGTGCCGGCGGACATCGCGCCGGAGCACCGGGCCCGCGCCCTGGAGCAGGCTCGCGTCGTGTTCAGGGCGCTGGGAGTCCGCGACGCCGCGCGCATCGACTTCCGGCTCCGCGAGGACGGCAAGCTATTCTTCATCGAGGTCAACGCCCTGCCCAGCCTGGAGAAGGGCGCCTCGATCTACGAGTGCGCCAAGCTCGCCGGCATCAAGACCACCGAGGGCGTGTTCGAGGTCATCGTGCGCAGCTCGGCGGAGCGGTACGGCCTCTCCTTGCGCAAGACCCGGACGCGGACCCGGCGCCTCGTGCCGCGGATCGGCCTGACCTTCAACCTGCGGCGGGTCGCCGTGGGGTCGGCGGGCACCGACGACCAGGCGGAGTACGACTCCCCCGAGACCATCTCCAAGCTCAAGGAGGCCATCGCCTCCTACGGGCACGAGGTGGTCGAGCTCGAGGCCACGCCGGAGCTGCCGACGATCCTCCCCGCGTCCCAGGTCGACGTGGTGTTCAACATCGCCGAGGGGATCGAGGGCCGCGCCCGGGAGTCCCAGGTGCCGGCGATCCTCGAGCTGCTCGGTATCCCCTACACCGGCTCCGACGCCACTGCCCTCTCCCTCGCGCTGGACAAGGGCCTGGCCAAACGCATCGTCGCCGAGGCCGGCTTCAACACCCCCGCCTTCCTGCTGATGATGACCGGCAAGGAGCGGCTGCCCAAGGGCTTCGAGTTCCCGGCCATCGCCAAGCCGGTGGCCGAGGGGAGCTCGAAGGGTATCTTCGGCACCGGCGTCGTGCACAGCGAGAAGGACCTTCGCGAGCTCGCGCGGGAGATGGCCGAGAAGTACCGCCAGGCGACCCTGGTCGAGCGCTACCTGCCCGGCAGGGAGTTCACCGTGGCGCTGCTCGGGGAGCGCCGGCCCCGGGTCCTGCCGCCGATGGAGGTGGTCTTCACCGACTCGGCGGAGGAGTTCCCGACCTACTCCTTCACCAGCAAGTTCGACGGCAAGTCGGTGAGGCTGGACGTCCCGGCCAGGGACGTGAGCAAGTCGCTTCGGCAGCAGATGGACCGCCTGGCCCGCGGCGTGTTCACCGTCCTCGGCTGCCGCGACCTCGCCCGGGTCGACATGCGCCTGGACCACCAGGGAAAGCTGCACTTCATCGAGTGCAACCCCCTGCCCGGCCTGAGCCCGGGCTTCTCCGACTTCTGCCTCATCGCCGAGGCCGCGGGGATGGACTACCGCACGCTGGTCGGCGAGATCATGGCCCCGGCCATCCGCCGCTGGCGCGAGCTGCGCAAGCGCCGGCTGCTGGCGACGCGCTCCTGATCAGTCCGACCCGTGCTCGCGCCCCGCGCGCTCGTTGCCCTCGGGGACGAGTGCGATGGTGTCGTTCGTGTAGCTCATCAGCTTGGCCACCCCGACCTCGGGGGCCCAGCGCTGGCCCTTGGCCAGGTTCTCGTCGCAGTAGGTGCAGGTCGGGGGGCAGGTGGTCTCGCGGTGCCGCGGCTCGTTGTACACGGTGATCACGCCCTCGTAGTTGCGGAAGATCACCCGCCGCGGCCCCATGGTGACCAGGTAGTTCGGGCTCACCGGGATCTTGCCGCCGCCCCCCGGCGCGTCCACCACGAAGGTCGGCACCGCGAAGCCGCTCGTGTGCCCGCGCAGCATCTCGATGATCTCGATCCCCTTGGCGATGGGGGTGCGGAAGTGCTCGATGCCCCGGGAGAGGTCGCACTGGTAGATGTAGTAGGGCCGCACGCGGTTGCGCACCAGGCGGTGCACGAGCTCGCGCATCACCAGCGGACAGTCGTTGACGTCGCGGAGCAGCACGCTCTGGTTGCCGAGGGGGAAGCCGGCGTCGGCCAGCCGCCCGAGCGCCGCCCGACTCTCGTCGGTGAACTCCTTGGGGTGGTTGAAGTGCGTGTTGATCCAGAGCGGGTGGAAGCGGCGCAGCATCTGCACCAGCTCGTCGGTGATGCGCTGGGGCAAGACCACCGGCGTGCGGGTCCCGATGCGGATCACCTCGACGTGCTTGATCGCGCGCACGCGGGCGAGGATCCACTCAAGGCGCCGCTCGGAGAGCATGAGGGGGTCGCCGCCCGAGATCAGCACGTCACGCACCTCGGGCGTGCGGGCGATGTAGTCGAAGGCCTGCTCGAGCATCGCCCGGTCGATGGACTGGTCCTCGTCGCCCACGCGGCGCTTGCGCGTGCAGTGGCGGCAGAACATGGCGCAGTGGCTGGAGGCCAGCAGGAGCACGCGGTCCGGGTAGCGGTGGGTCAGGCAGGGGACCGGCGAGTCGGTCTCCTCCGCCAGCGGGTCCTTGAGATCCACGGCGGCGATGGAGAGCTCCTGCCCCGAGGGGACCGCCTGCATCCGGATCGGACAGAGGGGGTTGTCCGGGTCCATCAACGATGCGTAGTAGGGCGTGATCGCCATCGGAAACAGCTCGGCGGCCTTGCGGATCGCCTTCATCTCCTCGCTGGTGAGGTTGATGTAGCGAGCGAGCTCCTCGGGCGTGGTGATCAGGCGCTGGAGCTGCTCCTTCCAGGGCAGGTCGCGCAGCTCACAAAGGTCGGCCCTCGACCGTGCGGGGTCCATCTTTCCTCCCGGCTGGTGGGGTATCACGCCCTGCGGACGCGAGTGTCTCGAGCGTTCGAGAATAGTAGCGGCGAGATCCGTCGTGTCAAATCAGGCCCGAGGTTGCCCGACGAGAAACGAGGTGCTAAACAAGCGCTTATGAGCGACGAGAGTGCTCCGGTTCACAAGAAAAAGACGGAGAAAAAGGTGCTAACGCCCACGGTTAGCGAGGGGACCGAGGGGGCATCGTCGGAGTGGGGCGCGGTGGAGCCCACCGACAAGGGCATGGGCCTCGCCCGCCTGACCCTGGACAAGGGGGTCAAGACCACCGCCATCGGCCAGCTCTACGGCCTGGACTTCGAGATCGAGGGCAAGGGCTTCGTCGTCCGGGTCTTCTTCGACAAGTACAACCGCCGGCTCAAGGTCGAGGACTACGAGGCCACGGACTACCGGGCGCTGGTCAACCGGTTGAGCTGGCTGGCCCAGGAGAACCAGTTCGACAAGGTCTTCCTCAAGGCCCGCAAGGACGACTGGCAGCGCTTCCTCGGCTACGGCTACATGCTCGAGGGGATCCTGAAGTACTTCTTCCGCGGCGAGGACGCCTACGTGATGAGCCGCTTCAGCACGCTCGAGCGCATGACCAGCGCGAACCTGCTCAAGGAGAACGAGATCATCGAGAGCCTGATGAAGGGCTCGAGCGGCTACCAGCCCCCGCCGCTGCCCGAGGGTTACACCATGGTGGTGGCCGGCGAGGCGCAGATCCCCGGGCTGGTCGCGCTCTACCGCCGGGTCTTCCGCACCTACCCCAGCCCGCTGACCCACCCCGACTACATCCAGCAGACCATGAACCGCAACATCGTCTACCGCGCGGTGCTGAACAAGCGGGGGGACGTGGTCAGCGCGGCCTCGGCCGACGTCGACGTCAAGCACTCGAACGCCGAGCTCACCGACTGCGCGACCCAGAAGAGCGAGCGAGGCAAGGGGCTGATGTACCACCTGCTGCTCGCCCTGGAGGGCGATCTGCGCCAGCGGGGCATCATCACCGGCTACACCCTGGCCCGCGCCCCGTCGGTGGGCATGAACCGGGTGTTCTACCGCCTGGGCTACGAGTACACCGGACGCCTGATCAACAACTGCGACATCTACGGGCAGTACGAGGACATGAACATCTGGGTCAAGCCGACCGGCGCCGGGGAGGAGTAGCCGTGGCAGAGAAGCGGCACATTTTGGTTCACAACGCCGTTGTCCACACCGTGGACGACGCGCACCCCGGGGCGAGCTGGTTCACGGTGCTCGGCGACCGCATCCAGCACCTGGGCCAGGGGCCCCCCCCGACGAACATCGCCGCCAGCGTCGACATGGGCGGCCGGACCGTCGTCCCCGGCTTCGTCGACGCCCACGCTCACTTCTTCCAGACCGGGATGGACCGGCTGTTCATCGACCTGCTGGACACCAAGAGCGTGACCGACCTGGCCGACCGGTTGCGCGCCGAGGCCCCCGCGGGCAAGCGCACCTGGATCTTCGGGCACAGCTTCGAGGAGGACGAGCTCACCGACGTCAAGCGGCTGACGCGGGAGCACCTGGACGAGGTCTTCCCCGACCGGCCGGTGTGGGTCAACCGCATCGACTACCACTCGGCGGTGGTCAACAGCACGGCGCTGAGGCGGCTGGACATCCCCCTCGGCACCCACGGCCTGCTCCAGGACAGGGGCAAGCCCAACGGGATCCTGCGCTCCGAGGCCTACTTCTACGCCAAGGCCCGGGTGGCGCAGGTCTACCCCATCGAGACCAAGGAGCGCGCGGTCAAGACCGCCAGCGACGCCTGCATCAAGAACGGCATCACCGCGGTCCACGCCCTGGAGGGCGGCAAGATCTTCGGCGACGTCGGCGTCCCGATGCTGCTCAAGCGCATGCACGCCATGCCCCTGGACGTGACCCTCTTCCTGCAGGAGATGAACGTCTACTTCACCACGCGCCTCGGCTTCGAGCACCTCGGCGGCTGCATCCTGCTCGACGGGTCCATCGGCTCCTACACGGCCGCTCTCGACGAAGACTACGTCGGAAGCCCGGGCCAGCGCGGGGTGCTCTACGAGAAGCAGCAGCGGCTGTCGAGCTTCGTCGAGGAGGCCCACGAGGCCGGCGTCCAGCTCGCCTTCCACGCCATCGGGCCCCGGGCCATCGAGCAGGTGCTGGTGGCCTACGAGCGCGCCCTGGCCCGCTTCCCGCGCTACGACCACCGCCACCGCATCGAGCACTTCGAGATGGCGACGGACCAGCAGATCGCCCGGGCCCGGGACCTCGGGCTGGTGATCTCGATGCAGCCGACCTTCGAGGAGTTCTGGGGCGGGCCTGACGGCATGTACGCCTCGCGCATCGGCGAGCGCTGGCGCGGGACCAACCGCCTGCGCACGATCCTCGAGCGCGGCATCCGCGTCGCCGGCGGCTCGGACACCAACGTCACCCCGCCCGAGCCCCTGCTCGGGATCCACTCGGCCGTGAACCACCCCAACGAGGAGCAGCGGCTCTCGGTGGAGCAGGCGCTGCGCATGTTCACCATCGACGCGGCCTACGCCGGCCGCAACGAGACCCGGCACGGCTCGATCTCGCCCGGCAAGGAGGCGAACTTCGTCCTCCTCGACGCGGACCCGCTCCTGACCGCGAAGGACAGGCTGCGCCGGATCCGGGTGCTGCAGACCTGGTACAAGGGACGTTCGGTCTACTCCGCGCCGGAGGCGTCGGACCTGCCCCAGATCGTCAACGCCCGCGTCAACGGGGAGCGGCCCGGCATCACCGTCTGATCATCTCTGCGTGGCGGAGTCGGGAGGCTGGGGCTTGCGGGGCTTGGCCGGCACCCAGCCCTTGCTGAGCAAAATCTCCCGCACCTGCCGGATCGGCAGGGCGGGGGCCACGTGGCCCGAGTGGCCCTCCATGGTCTCGGCCATGAACAGCGCGTTGAGGATCGCCTCCTCCGTCGCCTCGACCACGGCCCGGTAGAGCGGGTCCATGCGGCGGTCGAGGAGGATCTTCATCCGGTAGACCATCTTGCGCGTCTCGCGGGGCACGAGGTTCGCGTTGGAGAAGCCGAGGACGATCTCGCCGGAGCCGTGGGCGGCGTAGGAGCCCACACGCCCGATGCCCAGCGCGGCGCGCTTGCACAGGCGCGTGACCTGGTGTGGCAGGAGCGGCGCGTTGGTCCCCACGACGGTGATGATGCTGCCGTAGTTGTTCTCCCGCGCGCGATAGTGGGCGTAGTCCGGCGCGAGGATCTTGCCGACCGGGATGCCGTCCACCCGCAGGTCCTCCATGCGCCCGAAGTTGCTCATCACCAGCACGCCGACCACGTAGCCCCCCTCGTGCTGGGGCAGCTTGCGCGACGAGGTGCCGATGCCGCCCTTGAAGTCGCAGGTCACCATGCCGGTGCCGCCTCCCACGTTTCCCTCGGCCACCGGGCCGTGGCGCGCGTTCTCGATCGCCTCGACCACGTGCTGGTAGCGCACGTGGCGCCCCCCGATGTCGTTGAGCCAGGAGTCGTCGCACTCGCCGACCACCGGGATGATCACGTCCTGCTCGACACCGATGCCGGGGTGGCGCTCCACCATGAACTTGACCACCGCGTTGGAGCAGGACCCCACCGAAAGCGTGTTGGTCAGCAGGATCGGCGTCTCGATCAGGCCCCACTCCGTGACCTGGGTCAGCCCGGAGATCTCGCCGGCGCCGTTGAGGATGAAGCCCGAGCCCACCACCCGCTGCTCGAAGATGTCACCGTCGTTGGGCAGGATCGCGGTGACGCCGGTGCGGGCTGGCCCCTTTCCGGGCTTCAGCTTGCCCCGGCCCTCGATGATCGTCGAGTGGCCGACTCGCACCCGGGGCACGTCGGTGATCGCGTTGAAGCGTCCCCGGGGGTACTGGCCGATGCGGACCCCCAGCTGGCGGGCGCGAGCGCGCTTGGGCTCCTTGGGCTCTTTCTTTTGTTCCGTCGATGGCAAGCCGACCTCCAAAGGGGCCGACTATAGCAGAGAAGTCAGGCGGTCCCCGGGCCGAAGCGGCCGTGGCGCCCGGCGCCCGCCGTGAACCGCGCCGCCCCCTCCCGCGCCTCGTCGAGGGCTGTCGCCCCCCGGCGCAGCTCGTGCTGCAGCGCCTGCTCCAGCGGCAGCTCGTGCTGCTCGTGGGCCGAGCGCCGGTCGGCGCGCAGGCAGGTCTGGGGGAAGGCGGCGATCTCGGCGGCCAGGGCCTCGGCGGCCCCCCGCGCCTCCCCCGGGGGCACCACCCGGTTGACCAGCCCGATGGCCAGGGCCTCGGCCGCGTCCACCGGGCGTCCGGTGAGGATCAGGTCCAGCGCGCGGCCCAGCCCGATCAGCCGCGGCAGCCGGACCGTCCCGCCGTCGAGGAGCGGCACGCCGAAGCGTCGACAGAACACGCCGAGCACGGCGTCCTCCTCGGCGACCCGCAGATCGCACCACAGCGCGAGCTCCAGCCCCCCGGCCACGGCGTGCCCGGCGATGGCGGCGATCACCGGCTTGTCGAGGAGCATGCGGGTCGGCCCCATCGGGCCGTCGCCGTCGGGCTCGACCCGGTTGGGCTGGCCCGCGGCGATGGACTGCAGGTCAGCCCCGGCGCAGAAGGTCCCACCCTCGCCGAAGAGCACGGCGACCCGGGCGTCGGGATCGTCCTCGAAGGCGCGGAAGGCGTCGGCCAGCGCCTGGGCGGTGTCGCGGTCCACGGCGTTGCGGCGCGACGGCCGCGCGAGGATCACCGTGGTCACCGGACCGCTCTTCTCCACCCGCACCGTCACCGGCTGCCGCCTCCTCGCCCGGTGCGCGCCCGGAGCTGCTCCAGCCGCTGACGGAGCGCGCCCTGCTGACGGGCGGGCGCCTTGTCGATGGCCCGCTCGAGGTGGTAGGCCGCGGCCTCGAGCTGCCTGGCCCGCTCGTGGGCCAGCGAGAGCAACTGGCGCACCCGCGGCCCGTCGGCGAGCTGCAGCGCCCGCGTCAGCAGGGCGATCGCCGCGCCCGGCTTGCCCCGGCGAAGCATCCGCTGGGCCCCACGCACCCGCTGGGCCCGCTCCCGTCGCAGAGCGCGCCGGCGCGCCGGCGAGAG
>Ga0316576_10000232_pt1 | contig 23824 bp, 23 predicted proteins | sample S0NA_FD_203075 | JGI IMG/M metagenome (GOLD analysis project Ga0316576, IMG submission 203075) | Rhizosphere microbial communities from salt marsh grasses in Alabama, United States - S0-2_050615r3r5 | ecosystem: Host-associated > Plants > Roots > Rhizosphere | place: USA: Alabama | collected...
GCTCCTCGTCGAGGTCGGCGGCGAGCCAATGGTGGTGCGTGCTGCCCGCAACCTGCTCGCCGCTGGCCTACCTGTGCTCTGCGTGGTTCGTGATGCCTCGGGGCCTGTCTCCCGGCTGCTGGGCGGTATCCCAGACGTCCGCGTCAGCGCCTGTGCCGAGGCGAGGCGGGGCATGGGCCGGAGCCTCGCCTGGGGCGTGGCGGCCGTTCCGTGGGCAGACGCCTGGCTGGTTGCCTTGGGGGACATGCCCTCGGTCGCCCCCGGCACCATTCGAGCGCTGGTGGATGCGTTGCGGGCCCGGGCCTCCATCGCTGCGCCGGAATACCAGGGCATCCGGGGGCTCCCAGTGGGGTTCTCGCGGCGCTGGCGTGGTGACCTGCTTGCCCTCGAAGGCGACCAAGGCGCGCGTCGTGTGCTTGCCGATCATCCACGCGAGGTGCGGCGGATTCCGGTTGAAGATGCGGGGGTGCTGCGCGATCTGGACCATCCCCGGGACCTCGCGAAGGCATTCGATCCGTCGGTTACCGCCTTCTATCGCTAGTCGGGTCGCCAACGGGGCTCGGACGCGATTCCAAGCACGCCACCAGGCTTTTGTTTTCCCCTGATTTCTGTATACTGCTGCGTTTCGTCGCGGTCCCTTCCGCCTAAGCCCCCCCGAGGGGTACCCAGTTCCCCAGCCAGGACAGCACATGGTTACGATCCGCTTGACTCGCGGCGGTGCCAAGAAGCACCCCTTCTACCAGATTGTCGTCGCCGACATCCGCTCCCCCCGTGACGGGCGCTACATTGAGCGGATCGGCTTCTACAACCCCCAGGCTCAAGCGGGTGACGCCGGGTTGCGGGTCGATCGAGGCCGCGCCGAGCATTGGCTCAAGAATGGGGCCCAACCCACGGAGCGGGTGAGGCAGCTCCTGAAGCAGGCCGCCCGGGAGGCGGCAGCCGCGGCTCCAGCCGCCGCTTGAGGCTCATCGAATAACGCTCCTCTGCGGAGGGGCGCGCGACGTGCCTTCAGTCTTGGCGTCGTTAGGAGCGGGTCTCGACTCCTCGAATGGGCAAGCGCGTGGTACTCGGGCGCATCGCGGGCGTCTACGGCGTGCGAGGGTGGGTCAAGGTCTTCTCGGAGACTGACCCGCGGGAGGCGGTCCTAAAGTACACGCCCTGGTTGCTTGGGCCCGACCTGAAGCCTTACACGGTGATCGAGGGTCGGCGTCATGGTAAAGGCGTGGTGGCCCGGCTAGCGGGTTGTGACGACCGCGACCAGGCGGCGACCTTGGTGGATCAGGAGATTGCGGTGGATCGGGCACAGCTTCCACCGCCCTCACCGGACGAGTTGTACTGGACCGACCTTGAGGGTCTGAAGGTCTGGAACAGAGACGGGATCTATCTCGGGGTGGTTCACCACCTATTCTCGACGGGTGTCAACGACGTCTTGGTGGTCTCGGGAGAGCGCGAGCGCTTGCTCCCTTTCGCGTGGGGAGACGTGGTTCGGTCTGTGGATCTCGATCTCGGCCGAATTGAGGTGGACTGGGATCCGGATTTTTGATGGGCCAGGGGCCTGGCGGTCTAAGAGGGCGGCGTGTGCGCTTCGATGTCGTCACCTTGTTCCCAGGGCTATTTCAGGTGCTCTTGGATCAGGGGGTGACGGGGCGGGCACTGGCGCGTGGCATCGCCGAGCTGCACCTCTGGAACCCGCGCGACTTTACCCAGGACGTCCATCGGACGGTGGACGATCGCCCTTACGGCGGCGGCCCCGGGATGGTACTAAAGGTGGAGCCCCTACGGGATGCGATCCTCGCGGCGCAAGCCGCGGTCCCTGACAGCCGGGTCGCCTACTTGTCCCCCCAGGGCCGCTTGCTGGACCAACGGGCCATGCTGGAGATCGCAACGGCCCCAGGTTGGATCCTGGTCGCCGGGCGTTACGAGGGGATCGACGAGCGTTTCATCGAGCGCTATGTGGACCAGGAGTGGTCCATTGGGGACTATGTCCTGAGCGGCGGCGAGCTTGCGGCGATGGTGGTGATGGACGCGGTGATTCGGCTGTTGCCCGGGACCCTGGGTCACGACCAGTCGGCCCAACAGGATTCCCACATGGACGGGCTGCTGGACCATCCCCATTACACCCGCCCGGAGGAGGTGGAAGGGATGGGGGTTCCAGGGGTGTTGCTGAGCGGCGACCACGCCGCAATCCGCCGATGGAGGCTGCGCCAGGCGCTGAGGCGGACCTGGATCAGGCGCCCGGAGCTGCTGGAGCGAAGGCCCCTGACCCCAGAGGAGCAGGCCCTGCTGGCGGAGATTATCGAGACCCGACCCGAATCCCTCGAATCCGAAGGGCGGGAGGCCGGGTGTGACCGGGAGAGAACAGGATCATGAGTAAGATCATCCAAGAGCTCGAGCAGGAGCAAATGACCCGTGAGGTCCCCGACTTCAATCCGGGTGACACCGTGGTCGTGCAGATCAAGGTCAAGGAGGGGGAGCGCGAGCGCCTTCAGGCCTTCGAGGGGGTCGTCATCGCCAAGCGCAACCGCGGGCTCAACTCGGCCTTCACGGTGCGCAAGATCTCCCATGGGGAGGGCGTGGAGCGGGTCTTCCAGACCCACAGCCCGACCGTTGCGGAGATCCGGGTCAAGCGCAAAGGCGATGTGCGGCGTGCCAAGCTCTATTACCTGAGGGGCCTCACGGGCAAGGCGGCCCGGATCAAGGAAAAGGTCTAGGGGCGACCACCCCGGGGTGCCCGCGGGGCGACTCGGCCCTTGGTCGACACCTTCTACTGGCACGACTACGAGACTTGGGGGGCGGACCCGCGCCGGGACCGCCCCTGTCAGTTTGCTGGGTTGCGGACCGATGCCGACCTGAATGTGGTCGACACCCCCCTGGTCCAATATTGCCGCCCCGCTACCGATCTGCTACCCCAGCCGGATGCCTGTCTGGTCACGGGCATTACCCCCCAAATCGCCCTGTCCGAGGGCGTCATCGAGGACGAGTTCGCCGCGCGGATCGAGCTTGAGCTGGCCCGGCCTGGTACCTGCGGGGTCGGCTACAACAGCATGCGCTTCGACGATGAGGTCACGCGCAACCTCTTCTATCGGACCCTCCGGGACCCCTATGCCCGGGAATGGCGTGACGGCAACTCCCGCTGGGACCTGATCGACACCCTACGTCTCGCCCATGCCTTGCGCCCGGCTGGCATCCAATGGCCGAGCCGGGAGGACGGCAGCGCCTCCTTCCGACTGGAGGAGCTCACGGCGGCGAACGGGATTGCCCACTCGGGCGCCCACGACGCCCTTGCGGATGTGCGCGCCACCATCGACCTGGCCCGCCTCCTTAAGCGGGCGCAGCCGCGGCTCTTCGACTATGCCTTGACGCTCCGCGACAAGCGGCGGGTGCGCGAGCTGCTGGGTAGGGGACGCCCCCTGTTGCACGTCTCCGCCCGCTACTCCGCGATCCAGGGTTGTATCGCCCCGGTGATTCCGGTGGCGCCACACCCGACCAACGGGAATGGGGTCATCTGTTTTGACCTGCGGGAGGATCCGATGCTGCTCCTGAATCTCCCGGTGGAGGAGATCCACGCCCGCCTGTTCACCCCGTCGGAGGCGCTCCCAGACGGCGCCTCGCGCATCCCACTGAAGACCGTCCATGTAAACCGAGCGCCCGTCCTGGTTCCCATGGGGACCCTCACCCCAGAGGCGGCAGAGCGCTGGTCTATCGATTCCGGCCTGGTGGAGGATCGGGCCCGTGCGGTGGCCGCCCGCGCGTCGGACATCCGCGAACGCGTTCAGGCCGTCCATCGACCCCGCGAGGGCCCGGTGGAGTCGGACCCGGATCTCATGCTCTATTCGGGTGGGTTCCTCTCCGATGGAGACCGGCGTCTGCTCGAGGGCCTTCGGCGTCTGCCCCCCCCAGAGCTTGCCCATGCCCAGCCCCGATTCGATGATCCGCGCCTGCCCGAGATGCTGTTCCGCTACCGGGCACGTAACTGGCCCGAGTCCCTCGAACCAGACGAGCGGGAGGCCTGGGACGCCTACCGCCTTGAACGACTCACCGATCCCCAGGGGGGCGGGAGCATCGTCCTCGACCAGTACCAGCAGCGCATCGCGGAGCTGACCCAATCCCACGCCGGCGACTCGGCTCGGCTCGAGCTTCTCGGCGCGCTGGCCATGTGGGCGGAGGCCGTCATGGATTCCGGGGATTAGGGCGAGCAGGCGCTCAGGGCCGGAGCAGGCGTTCGATCAGGACTCGGCGCTCAGCGCGCAGGTCTCGCCGGTACCCAGCCAGAAGCCAAGGCTCTTCTTCAGGAATTCGTGCCAGGGCATGTAGTGGGAGCCGTCGCACGAGAAATTCAGCCCGACGACGCCGTTGAAGATGTTGAGTGAGCCGGCGCGCAGATAGATGGTCTCGTCCATGAAGCGCAGTGCCTTGAAGGTCCTGAACACATCCCGCACCCGCTCCAGTGGGATGGCGGCGTCCCCGGGGTAGGGACGGCTAGGATAGGCAAGGCAGATGGCCGGGTCCGTGAGGTCCTCGATATCCAGGATCCGGAAGCGATAGGGGTCATCCACCAGCCACAGGGTCGCCCGGGAGCTCGAGAAGTGCAGCTTGCCATGAAAGACCCCGTGGACCGCGATGAGCTCTACGAGCAAGTCCAAGACCTCGTCGATGCGGTTGTCCATCAGGCTTTCCACCCGCTGTTGGGCGAAGAGCCCGCCGCGGATGGCCGGGTCCCCCTTGAGCTGAACCCATTGATCCGGCTGCTGGTAGAGCTCCCGGGTCAGGGGGAGCTCGCGCAGGTCGAAGTCCGCCCCCAGGAAGCCGAGCAGGTCACCGTTGGGTGACTCGATGTGCTGCACCGCGGTGAGTGAAGGACGTCTGGCGTTGCGGCTGATATAGGCCTCGGACAGGGTGAAGCGCTGGCCGGCAAGCGCGTCGGCCAAGTAGGGCCTATCGCTGCGGTCACGTCCGAGCTGCGCGAGGTCGAGTCCGGCGGGGGTGCAATTGGCGGTGATCTGGTGCCCCTTCGCATCCAGCACATAAAGGTACTTGCAGGAGGGAAGCCCCGGCAGGGCGGCCGTCAGCTCCCGCTCGAGCGTCTCCCGATCTGGTCCCGCCTCGGCACAGTGACGGGCGAGCCGCTCCAAGGGGGACGCGAGCAGACCCTGGAGAAGCAGGCGCTGCCGTGCCACCGCATCGCGAAGTGCTTGACTCATGAACTGGGCTCCGTGTGCCCGAATCTACTCTCAGTCCGTCGGCGATAGCCGCAGGTACGAGGGGCCTGGGCTCTTCTAAATTAGGGGGTCCGACGTCCTAGGGTCCAGACCTGGCCAGTCCCCGCAGGATGCGTCGCGGGAAACCCGGCCCCCCATAGATCAATCCGCTGTAGATCTGAATCAGGTCCGCGCCCGCCGCGAGCTTGGCCCGGGCGTCCTCCGGTCTCATGATGCCTCCGACTCCGATGAGGACAGGCTCGCTACCGATTGCGTCGCGTACCCGGCGTAGCAGCTCGGTGCTGCGCCCGAACAGGGGGCGGCCCGAGAGCCCGCCACTTCGCCCCTCCGTCGGGCTTGCAAGGCCCTCGAAACGGATCGTGGTGTTGGTCAGGACCAACCCGGCGCAGCCCGCGTCCATGGCGGTTCGGGCGCAGCCGATGGCGTCCTCGTCCGAGAGGTCCGGGGCCAGCTTCACGAGCAGGGGCCGGGGTTGCGGGAGTCTCTGATTGGGGCCCTGGATAGCGGCGACGATGCGCTGTATCTCCTCGATCCGCTGCAGGTCCCGCAGGCCCGGGGTGTTGGGGCTCGAGATATTCACGACCACGTAGTCCGCGAGCTCGCCGAGGTGCTCGAAGCTGATTCGGTAGTCCGCGGCCGCCTGCTCCACAGGGGTCACCTTGGACTTGCCCAGATTCACCCCGAGTGGCACCTCCAGACAGCCACGGGCACGCAGGCGCTGGAGCGCGACGGCCATGGCCTCCGCGCCGCCGTTGTTGAACCCCATGCGGTTGATGATGGCCTGGTCCGCGGGCAGCCGAAACAGCCGTGGTCGCGGATTGCCGGGCTGGGGGAGGGCCGTGACCGTGCCCACCTCCACGAATCCGAACCCCAGGGCCTGCCAGGCGGGTACCGCGCGGGCCTCCTTGTCGAGACCGGCGGCGAGACCCAGCGGATTGGGAAAGTCGAGCCCCATGAGCCGGCGCCCGAGGCCGGGTGTCCGGGCCGGAGCTCCCGCCGACAGTCGCCCGCAGAACCGCACCGACCAAGCTCCGAGGAGGCCCAGCGTGATGTCGTGGGCCAGCTCCGGGTCGAGTCGGAAGAGGAGGGGCCTGAGCAGGCCCCACCAACCGGCTGAGTCTGAAGTCCTCGGGGCGGGGATCAAGGCAACGGCTAGGGAGTCGTGTGGTGTGGGCCTGGGGTTCGCCACTATTCTACGCCGTCGCGCGAGGGATCGCGGGTTGGTCAAGGACGACCGAGACCACGCTCGCCCCGAACGCCAGGACCTCAGGACTCGATCATCTGTTCCAGGCTGTGCCCTGGCCGCACCATCGGGAGCACGTTCTCCGCCTTGTCCACCCAGCAGTCCACCAGCACCGGATGGTCGTCCGCCAAGGCGGAGGCGACACCGGCCTCCAGCTCCGCGGGGCTGCGGATCCGCAAGGTCCTCAGGCGCGGATAGACATACTTGAGCCCCGTCAGGTTGGGGATCTGGCGGCGGCAGTCCTCGTCGATGTCGGTGCAGTCGGGCTCGCACTCGGCGGTGCGGGCGAGACAGGTCTCATAGTGGTGGCCGCCGTCCATCATGTCCTCCCATTGGCGCACCATCCCCAGGTAGCTGTTGTTCAGGACGAACATCTTCAACGGAATGCGCTGGGCCACCACGGTCCCCAGCTCCTGGATGTTCATCTGAAAGCTTCCGTCCCCGTCGATCAGGACCACCGGGTGGCTGGGATCGGCGAACCAGGCGCCAATGGCCGCCGGCAGACCAAAGCCCATGGTCCCCAGCCCCCCCGAGCTGACCCATTGGCGGGGGCGGCTGAAACGGTAGTACTGGGCCGCCCACATCTGGTGCTGGCCCACCCCCGTCACCAGGGTGGCATCGGCCTTCGTCTGCCTGGAGATGGCCTCGATCACGGCCTGGGGTTTCAGGCGGTCAGCGGTCGGCAGATAGGGCTTGGGCATCTGGCGACGCCATTCCGCGACCCTGGCCATCCAGTCGGGATGGGTCGATTTCCCGCTGGACCCAAGGGCATGAGCCAGAAAGCGATCGAGACTCGCGACCAGATGGAGGTCCGTCTGGACCGTCTTGTCGATCTCCGACGGGTCGATGTCGACATGGGCGATCCGCTTGCCAGCGGCGAACCCCCGGACGGCCACCCGGTCATCGAAGCGCCCCCCCAAGGTCAGGATCAGATCCGCCTCCCGCAAAGCGTAATTTGCCGGGATGGTGCCATGCATGCCGGGCATGCCCAGGTTGTACGGCGAGTCGAAAGCAACGGCTCCCAGCGCGTTGAAGGTGGTGGTCACGGGGACGTCGAAGCGCTCGACAAAACGGCGCAGGGCCTGTGCGGCATCCGCGTGGATGATGCCTCCGCCGGCCTTCAGGACCGGGCGCTGGGCCTGCTCCAGGGCGGTGAGAATGGCATCCGCTCGCGCCGCGTCGAAGTGCACGGGCTCCCGGTGGCGGCGCCGCGGCGGATTGGTCTGGGCGCGTGCGCTGAGCTGCACGTCCTTGCAGATGTCCACCACCACAGGCCCCGGCCGGCCCCCGATGGCGAGGGCATGGGCCTCCCGCAGCACCCACTCCAGGTCCGCCACATCCTTGACCAGATAGTTGTGCTTGGAGATCGGGCGGGTCAACCCGACCGTGTCCACCTCCTGGAAGGCGTCGGAGCCGATCGCGGGGCTGGGCACCTGGCCGGTGATGAAGAGCGTGGGGATCGAGTCCTTATAGGCGTCCGCGATGGGTGTGGTGAGGTTGGTGGAGCCTGGACCCGAGGTGGCGAGCGCCACCCCAACCCGACCGCTCACGCGGGCGTATCCCTCGGCGGCATGGCCAGCGCCTCCCTCCTGACGGCACAGAATGAAACGGGGGCACGGGTCACCACGCCGCATCCGCTTGTTCAGCTCCACGTGCAGTGGGATGACCGCCCCGCCGGTGTGACCGAAGATGACCTCTACCCCCAGATCGGCGAGGACGTCGAAAAAGATGGCGGCTCCGGTGGGCCCGGACTGAAGGCAGAGGTCGTTCATGGTGCATGGCGCGAGTGTGACGCAGACAGGGAAACATCATAGCCCTCGAGCCACGGCATGAGCATGCTCAAGCGCAATCGCTGGTCGAGCGAAGTCCCCTTCGCTTCAGCACAAGGCGGAAGAGGATCAGAACAGGGCCGAAAAGGACAGGATCAGCCGGTAAGCCTCGGTGCCTTCGCCGCCCTGCTGCTCGTCCTGCTCGTTCAGGTCCTTCCAGATCGGGGTCTTGTAGCCGAGCCCTAGGCTGAGGCTCCGCCAGTAGATACGCACCCCAGGGAGTCCGTAAAGGATGTCGCCGCCGGTGGCCTGCTCCTGGATCCCGTTGGTCTCGTCCCGTCCCAGGTGCAGATAGTGGGCCTCGATCGCCAGGTCGACGCGGAGCTTGCGGTCGAGGTTCGTGTAGGTGCGATAGATGAGGGCGCTGTTGGCCCGGATCTCCTGTCCGAAGCGGGTGCGGTTGTCGTCGTCGTAGGCATTCTCGGTGAACCCGATGTAGGACAGCTCCTGGTCGAAGGTCAGACGAGCCGTGAACTGGCGCGTAGCGGTGAGACCGAGCGAATAGCTGGGGGAGCCGAAGCCTGTGGATTTTCCGGGGTCGATCTCGCCGTCGGCGTCCCTGAGGTTCGCGTTCCCCGTCGGCAGTGTGAAGCCGCCGAAGACGGTGAAGTGCCAGTCCTCCATCTCGTCCAGGCTCTCGTTCTCCGGGATGAGCTTGAATCCCTCGTCGTACTTGAATCCGAGCTGAGCAAAGAGGCTCATGTCCGCGAATCCGTGGGTATCGAAGCCCCCGGGCTCGTCCACCTTACTGTTGTAGGGCAGGAACACGTAGGCGGAGAGCCAGGACTTGAAGCCGTAGCCCAGTCCGGCCATCCAGTAATTGGCGTAGTCGCTCTCCGGGTTGGCGGGGTCCGGATCGAAGGTCTTGTAGTGGGCGTGGTCCAGCTTGAGGTAGGCGAGGACCTTGCCGGCGGGGAGGGTTGCGGAGGTGGCGGCCTCGATGGGGGCCCCGGGACCCTGAAGGCCGGCGGCACCGAGCCCGGCGACCCCGTGGTGGGCCCATGAGGACGGAGCGATCAGGCCGAGCAGGAATGGGCAGACGCGCGCGGCGCGCCGGAGCGCGGACGATGGACGCATGGGGTCTCTCCCCTCAGGGTTCGAGGTCGAGGACCAGGGTCGCGGAGCGCAGCAGGTCCGGCCCGCCCTCGGGGCCCGGCTCCAGCACGCTGGCGGCGATCAACTGGGTCCCGCCGTGCCGTACCTTGAGGTTGATGAGCCCGTTGGCCCCGGTCACGCCTCGGGTATCGCCGTCGTAGGCCACGCTGACGCCTGCCTTGGGGCGTCCCCCAAGGGTCACCAGGAGGCGAAGCTTGTCGCCTGGGGCGAGCCCCATTGGATCCTTGGGGCTGGTGATCTCGAGGCCCTGGGCGAGGGGCCGCCCCAGACCTGGACCCCAGGCATTCAGTCGCTTGACCGACTCCAGGGCCCGCCACGTGCGGGTCGCCGGCGCGGACTCGGTCTCTGTCCCTCCGTGGGTGCCCTTGTGTGTGTGAGACCAGGTCCCGGAGTCCACCTCGACCACGACGGCTGCGCAGGGGCCGAGTACACGCGCTGGATAAGTTTTCGAGGGGTCGACCTTCTGCACGGAACCTAGGTTGTTTGCGCACAGGGCGGCGGTGACGATGGATGGGTCATAGGGGACCAGATCCTGTCCCTGATGGCCGGAGTGGCGGTGACCTTGATAGAGGAGATAGTCATTCCCCTGAGGCTCCAGCCAGTAGTCGTGGGCCTGGGCCACACCCAAAGGGCCAAGTAGCAGTAAACGGAGTAGGACGCGGCGCATGGGGGCTCCCGGTCGAGAAGATCAGCGCCATTATCATACAAATGGAACTTTCGTAATACTGCCCCGCCGGGGTGAGATCCGCCGCCCGTTCCGATCTTGCGGCATCCCGTGTGCCGTTTCCCCTGGACCTAGTCGTCGAACCCATTGTTCGCGGCGACCTGCTGGTACCAGTAGGACGACGCCTTGCGCCGCCGTTCCAGTGTCTCCCGGTCCACGAACAGGAACCCGTAGCGCTTCTTGAAGCCGTTGATCCAGGAGAAGTTGTCCATCAGCGACCACATATAGTAGCCGCGGACATTGGCCCCATCGGCGATGGCTCGGTGGACCACCTTGAGATGGTCCCGGACGAAGTCGATGCGTGGCTGATCGTCGATGCGACCCGCCGCGTCCGGTGACTCGGTCATCCCGATGCCGTTCTCCGTCACATAGATGGGGATGCCGGGCCGATACTGCTGCGCGCGCATCAGCAGGTCATAGAGCCCCTCCGGCTCGATCTCCCAGTCCCAGTCCGTGAAGCGGCCCCGGGGGTTGCGCACGAACCGGAAGAGACCCGCGATGGAGAAGGCCCCCTTCCGCGAGGGGTCCCCGCTCGTGTTGAGCGCGAATGCGGTGTCGTGCGCGTCGGCGCTGGCGTGGTGGGGGTAGTAGTAGTTGACCCCGATGAAGTCGAGGCTGTCTTCCTGGAACGCCAGGAGCTCGTCCGCGCTCCAATCCGGGAGCAGCCGCTGGCGGCGGTAGAGTCCCAGCACGTCGGCCGGATAGCGCCCGAGCAGGGCCGGGTCGATGAACCAGCGGTTCAGCACCCCATCGGCGATTTGGGCGGCGGCCCGGTCCGCCCCGGTGTCACTGGCCGGGTAGACGGCGCTCATGTTGAGCACGAGTCCGATCTGACCGCCGGTTCCCAGGGCATGGAACCGCTGGACCGCCCGCGCATGGGCCACCATCAGATTGTGGGCCACCTGGATCGCGGCCCGGTAGTCGTGCCGGGCGGGGGGGTGGAGCCCGGTCACGTAGCCGTTCAGGGTGGCCCAGGCGGGCTCGTTCAGGGTCGCCCACCGCTTGACCCGGTCCCCGTAGAGCAGAAAGGCCCGCTCTGCGTAGGTCAAGAATGCCTCGATGGTCGCCTTGTCCTCCCAGCCGCCCCGTTCAGCCAGCTGGGCTGGCAGGTCCCAGTGATAGAGGGTGACGTTTGGCTCGATGTCGGCGGCGAGCAGGGCATCGATCAGGCGGTCGTAGAAGGCCGCCCCCGCGGGGTTGAAGCGGTCGTCTCCGGCAGGAAAGAGCCTCGGCCAGGCGATGGAAAAGCGATAGCCTGTATGGCCCATCTCTCGCATCAGGGCCACATCCTCGGACCAGCGCCGGTAGTGGTTGCAGGCGATCTCTGGGGTCGCGCCCCCGAAGATGCGTTCCGGGTGCTCGGCACAGAAGCGGTCCCACACCGAGGGCCCGCGTCCATCTGCAGCCGTTGCCCCCTCGATCTGGGTCGCCGCGGTGGCGCTGCCCCAGATGAAGCCCTCAGGAAACCGGTAGTCCATGGTCCTCGTCCTCGCGTCTGCGCACGCCAGGCGCCATCAGTCAGCGCCTTCCTGGGGCGCCCTGCCGATCAGCTCCCGCGCCGCGGTCAAGACCTCGCCGACCTGGATCTCGCGCATGCAGGTAAAGGCCCCTCCGCAGGTTGGCCGGCGCTTGCAGGGGGAGCAGGGCAGGGGATGGTAGAGCACCCGCGCATTCGCCCGGGTCGTGTCCAGGTAGGGACGGGTGGAGCCGAAGAGCAGCAGGGACGGGGTTCCGAAGGCGATCCCCATGTGCCCCAGCCCGGTGTCCACCGCGACCAGCAGCTCTGCGCCATCGATGAGGGCGGCCGCCTCGGTGAGGCTGGTGCGCCCGACCAGGTTCACCAGGCGGCCCTCGGACTCGCCAGCGATGCGCGCCGCGGCCCGTTGGTCCGCGGGACCTCCCAGCAACACGGGAACCAGACCGAGATCGGATCCCAGCCGGGTCGCCAGGGCGGACCAGCGTCCCTCGATCCAATGCTTCTGGGGGCGGGTGGTGAAGGGACAGAGCACCGCATAGCCACCGGATAGCCGCTCCCGGGCCAGCATCTCCTGTGCGAACTCGGCGTCCGCGGGACCGTAATACACCGCCATCTCGAAGGCATCCGTGCATAGCCCCAGGGTCTTCGCCAGGTAGAGATACTCGGAGCCGATGCGCCTCGGATCACCGCCCCGGGGCAGGGTTTGGGTCATGAGCCACTGGCTGCCCTCCCGGGACCCAAGGCCGATGCGCTCCGGGGCTCCGGAAAGCCAGGCGAGCAGCCCGCTCTTCAGCAACCCTTGGAGGTCCAGGGCGAGGTCGAAGCGACGCAGTCTCAGTGTCTGCCGCATGGCCCAGATCCCGGTGGAGAGTGCACGGATGCGCCGCTCTCGTCCGAGGCGTCGCCAGTGGCCCATGGGACAGACGATGGTCTCGTCCAGGTCCGGATGGTGGTCCAGCAGTGCACTGCATTCGGGCTGTACCAGCCAGGCGATGTGGCCGTCCGGGCAGGCGCGCCGCAAGGCCGAGATGAGGGGGGATGCGAACACGATGTCCCCGATGGCGGACAGCCGCACCAGGAGGATGCGGGCGTCTGGCCGGATCCGGGGTGGGGTCGTGTCGGGCATGGCTCGTTCGCTGGGATGGCGTGGTCAGGCCTTCAGCAGGTGGGGTTCGGCAATGGTACTCGATGAATCTGCGATGAAGGCCACGGGCGCTGCTCAGTGCGAACCCCGGGAATGTTCCCGATTCGGCCTTGGGCCAGTCTCTGTTCTTGTGCCGTGGCCGGCGGCACCGGCTGCAGGGCCTGAAGGCGGAACCCGGCGATCGTCCGCCACGCGTGTTGCGTTGGCTATGACGAGGTGGGGACCTCGAGGGTCGACGAGGGTCGCTGTAGGAAGTTCCCCTGGACATAATCCACGCCGGCGCTCCAGAGGATGGTGAGGGTCCGCGCCTCCTCGACCCCGGTGACCACGGTCTTGATATTGTACTCACGCGCCAAGTTGGCGAGCCCGAGCAGCCGCTGCTGCTTGTGCTGGTCGTCGGCGAGCCCTTGGGCGTATTCGGGCTGGAAGAGCACGAAGTCGATCGGGATGCCCTGCAGCAGGGCCTGCGGGTGCTCGCTCGCGCCGAAGCGGTTCATCGCCACGCGGCACTTGATCTTCCGCAGGGCTTCGATCAGCCGGGTCAGGCTGGCCAAGTTGGCCTCGACGAGGTCCTCCTGGAAGACGAAGGTGAGCCAACTGCCGCGCACGTCGAACTCCCGTAGGCAGTCGCAGATCCAGATGATCATGCCGGGATCGCGGAAGCTGTCCTCCGCCAGGTTGATGAAGAAGTTGAGCGCGTGACCCGCGTGGCGATTCGCTCCGATGGCCTGGGTAGCCTGGCGGATTGCCCATTTGTCGATGCGCTGCATGAATCCCTTGCGGATCGCGGGGCCAATGAATTCTCGGGCCTCGACCAGGTTCTCCGCCTCGTCGATCAGGCGAACGAGGACGCTGTAGTTCTCCTGATTGTCCCCGAGCAGGCTGACGATCGGCTGGTAGACCAGCAGTAGACGGTCGCTGTCGAGGGCCCGCTCGATCTTGGCCGACATGGCCTCGTCGCCGTCCTCCGGTGCCTGTTTGCTGCGGCTGGCGAGCGAGGCGGACCCCGTGTGGCTCCCGGGCTCGGGTGGCGCGACCCGCGCCACGCCCAAGCTAACGCGATAGACCTCGTCGAGCAGATCCACCGGCGACCCGACCCTGCCGGTCGCGAAGACTTGGCCCAGGTGGCAATCCAATCGTGCCTCGATGCCGGTGCCCGGTGGCGGGGTGAGTCGCACCTCGGCTCGGATGCGCTCCTCGAGCGCCTTGGCGGCCCCTGGGTCCGCCACATTGGCCAGCAGGGCGAAGCTGTCGCCGCTGATGCGGTACAAGGTCCCGGACTCGCCGGCGACCGTGGCGAGGGAGCGGCCCAGGTCGTCGATCGAGCGCAGCCCGCGACAGAGACCCACCGTTTGGAGCAGCTCTGCCGCCCGCGGGGCCCGGAGGATCAGGAGTGCGAAGGCTCGCTCCACCGCGCCCTCAGAGTCGACCCGAGTTGTGAGGGCGGCGATCAGGTCATGATAACCGGCGATGCCCAAGGACCCGGTCTGAGGCCCAGCCTGAGCAGGATCGGGATGGACACCGCTCGTCCGACGCAGGACGAGGCGCAGGCAGGGCTCCCCATCCGACTCCGAGGGCACCGCCAATAGGAGTGCCTGGAAGCGGTTGCCGTCGGAGCGCACGCAGGTGGTGGACAGCTCCTGGCCGTCCTGAAGGCCGTCGACCTCTCGCACCCGCAGAAAATCGCGAACGGGCTGTCGTTGCTCGGCGGCGATCAGATCGAGGAAGGTCGCAAGCTGCAGGTCCTCGAAGCTCGGGAAGCCGAATAGGTTCAGATAGGCGGGATTGGCGTGGAGATGGAGTCCTTGCTGTACGAAGGCGACGGCCTCACCCGTGGCCTCGATCAGCTCCCGACCCCGCTTTTCGCATCGCCGCAGTCGTTGCTCCAGGTCACGCGCCCTGCGGCGTTCCCGTAGGTCCGCGAGCTCTCGTGCCACCACGAGCTGAAGATGCTCCTGGTCATCCCGCTCGATGACATCCCGCGACCCGGCGCGCAGGGCCAGGATCATCGCCTGGGAGTCGCTTTGGTGGTCCGAGACCAGGATCAGGGGAATGTCGGTGGCGAGCTCCCGGTGGCGCGCCAAGGCGGAATCCAGGTCGATCTCGGGGTCATAGCCGCAGCAGACGACGAGGTCACATTCGCCCTTTTCGACGAAGCGGTGTATCCGTTCTCCCTCTGCGCTGTGCAGACCACGAACCGGCAATCCGCCGTTGCGAAGGGTGGTGATGATGCGCTCTGCCTCGTTCGCCTGGGAGGTCAGGACCAGCACGGTTGCGGGTTCGTGTGGGGAGGTCATGGAGCTGTTCGCTGGTCCCGGGCTGGGCGCGAGTCGTAACAGTCAGCGCTTGAGGCCAGATGAGAGAGCGTTGCAGGCGCTGCCCCCCGGATCGGGCTAGGTGGCCCCTCGCGAAGGCCCCACCCGCACGACAACCTAATGGTCATGCCACCGCGATCGATGCGGACCAAGGGGACCTGGGAAGGCGCTGTCGGTTGCATTCTCGACGAACCGCTAACTGGTTCTCTGTGCCCCATCTCTCAAGTCCTGAGCCTCGGGGCCCGTGAGCGTCAAAGGGGGCTCTTGAATGCCTCGCCGGAAACCTCGCGCACGAGCCGAGGAACCAGATAACCGGGCAAGTGGACCCTCAGCCCCTCGAGTAGGGCCAGGGCGTTTGTGTCCGGTACCTGGAAATGGGCGGCCCCCTGGACCGGATCGAGCTGGTGGAGGTAGTAGGGCAGCACGCCCTGGGCAAACAGCCGCTCGCTGAGCTCCCCCAGGGTGTCCACCCGATCGTTGACTCCGCCCAGCAGCACGCTCTGGTTGAGCAGGGTGACGCCGGCGCCACGCAGCCGACCCAGGGCGCTGGCGGTGTCGGGCCCTAGCTCCTGTGGATGGTTGGCGTGGATCACGACGACAGGGCTTAGGCGCATCCCGCCGACTGCGAGGCAGAGGCCCTCTGTCACCCGCTCGGGAAGCACCACCGGCAGCCGGCTGTGGATCCGCAGACGGCGCAGATGTGGGATCGCGTCCAGGCGCCGGAGCAAGGCCCCCAAGGGTCCGTCGTCCAGCAGGAGGGGATCGCCGCCGCTCAGAATGACCTCGGTCAGGCTCGAGTCCGCGGCGATCGCATCCACCGCGCCCCGTAATCGCGGATTGCTGGCGCCCAAGTCGGCGTAGGGGTAGTGACGCCGGAAGCAATAGCGGCAGTGGATCGCGCATGCGCCATGGACCATCAACAGGGCGCGGCCGGCGTACTTCTGGACCAAGCCCGGGACCCGCGTGGCCGGGCGGTCGCCCACCGGGTCCGGTCCAAAGCCCTCCACGGGGAGCTGCTCTGCCTTCAACGGCAAGACCTGCCGCAGCAAGGGGTCGGACGCGTCCCCTGGCTTCATGCGTGCAGCGAAGCCACGGGGCACCAAGGCCCGGAACCCGACGGGCTCCAGGTCCAATCCGGGGATGTCGGAGTGCTCCAGGCCCAGGAAACCTAGCAGGGCGTGGACATCCCGGAAGGCATGTGCCAGCTCCCCCTTCCAGCTTGCCGGTCGGTGGTCGCTCTCCCCCTGACCGGATCTCTGACAAGGCTGGACGGTTCGAGCTAATATTGTTGGGTTTAGCTCCACAAGTAAGGAGGACGACATGGCCACCTATAGCACCAGTGAATTCAAGGGCGGACTCAAGATCATGCTGGACGGCGATCCCTACAGCATCGTCGAGAACGAGTTCGTCAAGCCCGGCAAGGGTCAGGCCTTCAACCGGGTGAGGGTGCGCAATCTCAAGACCGGGCGGGTGGTAGAGAAGACCTTCAAGTCAGGCGAGACCGTGGAGGCGGCGGACGTCCATGATACCGAGATGCAGTATCTCTACAACGACGGCGAGTACTGGCACTTCATGGATCCCCAGTCCTACGAGCAGATGACCGCGGACGCCACGGCGATGGGTGAGGCCCCCAAGTGGATCAAGGAGGAGGACGTCTGCAAGGTGACCCTCTGGAATGGTCAACCCCTGTCCGTGGAGCCCCCCAACTTCGTGGTCCTGGAGATCACCGAGACCGATCCCGGGCTGAAGGGCGACACCTCCGGAGGGGGCGGCAAACCCGCCACCTTGGAGACCGGTGCGGTGGTGCGTGTCCCGCTCTTCGTGCAGAGCGGCGAGCTGATCAAGGTGGATACCCGCACCGGCGAGTACGTCTCCCGAGCCAAGGAGTGACCGAGGTTGGGGGCTCTCGCACCGCGGCCGAGCAGGTCCTCGACCCCGCTGCGAGCTGGCGCCCGGCCGCCTCACTGGAGGCCCTGAGGGAGCGCGCCGCCCTACTCGCAAGCATCCGCGCCTTCTTCGCCGAGCGGGGCGTGCTCGAGGTTGAGACGCCCATCGCCTCCCGCGCCGCGAGCACGGATCCTGCCATCGAGAGCCTGGTCAGCCACTGGTCGGCCCCAAGCGGTCGGCAGCCCGTCTATCTACACAGCTCACCCGAGTTTCCCATGAAGCGGCTGCTGGCCGCCGGTCTCGGGCCCATCTACCAGATCTGCAAGGTGTTCCGTGACGGGGAGCGGGGCCGGCTCCACCACCCGGAGTTCACCCTGCTGGAGTGGTACCGACCGGGCTGGCCCTATGGCCGGCTCATGGAAGAGGTGGCCGAGCTGGTCCGCCGGGTGCTCGAGCGCCCAGGGTTGGAGGTGGAGCACCTGACCTACCGGGAGCTGTTTCGGGACAGGCTCGCGGTGGATCCCTGGTCGGCGGACGTCCCATCCCTGCGCGACAGGGGCCTGGAGCTGGGGATCTCGGGGGCCGAGTCGTTGGAGCTCGACAGGGACGGCTGGCTGGACCTCCTACTGACCCACAGCCTTGAGCCCGGGCTCGGAAAGGGCTGCCTGACCTTCCTTCGCGATTATCCCCCAACCCAGGCGTCCCTCGCCCGTGTTCGAGACGGGGAGGGCCCGGTGGCAGAGCGCTTCGAGCTCTACCTGGAGGCCGTGGAGCTTGCCAACGGGTTCCAGGAGCTCACCGATCCCGAGGTCCAGCAGGCGCGTTTCGCGGCGGATCTGGAGGCGCGACTGGGCCGGGGTCTCCCGACACCTCCCCCGGATGCGGCCTTTCTGGCCGCCCTGGTGGCCGGCATGCCGGAGGGGGCAGGGGTGGCCTTGGGCCTCGACCGGCTCCTGATGGCGCGGGTCGGCGCCTCCTGCATCGACGCCGTGCTCGCCTTCCCGATCGAGCGGGCCTAGCCCTGGCCTTAACCTTTCGCCTCAGAAGGCCTTCTCGATCGCGTCGAGATCCATGGCCTCGAGATACTGTTGGACCACATTCTCGTCTGTGGGTCCCCTTCCCCTGCCCTGGATTAGGATTCTGTTGCCCACCATCAGGCTGGCCTCGTACTCGTTGCCCTCGGGGCTGTGCTTGAGCATGCCTCGCTGGCCCTTGAGGCTGTAAGGCTTGGTGTCCGGATCCGCCTGCATCATGAAGGGGGAGCTCAGGAACATGGTCAGCATGGGTAACAGGGGCGAGTCCGCCGTCACGCTCAGGGTCACCTCCGCCCCGTCCGGGCGGTAGTAGCGGCGGCTGAGGTTGGTCCCGGTGATCATGGCGGCGATGCCTGCCGACTCGGACTGAGCGGGGTCCGCCTGCCAGCCTGGCAGTGGCTCTGGCAGCAACCGCAGCAGCTGTGCCGTGACCTGCTCCTTGATCTTGGCGACGGCGAAATTCAGGATGTCGACGGTGCCGCGAAGGTCCCCCGAATCATAGGCCTTGCGGGCGGCGTCGAGCTGGTCCGTGACCTCGTCGGCCAGGGCGGGGCGCCCGATGCTCAGGGCGGCGATGAGGGTCAGCGCGAGGGGTTTGACGTGTCTCATGTTGGACTCCACAGGGGCGATCTTGATCTCTAGACGAACAGGTCTGCTCGGGCGGTCTCGGTGATGGCAGCCACCGCCGGGTGGCGGATGTGGCGCTCCGCGGAGATGGCGTAGTAGCGCTCCCTGACCTCGTCGGTCCGGCCGATGATCTCCACACCATATTTGGACGTCACGTCCTGCTCCACTGGGGAAGGCGTGGTGAAGACCCCCACTCCCGCCTCGCCAAAGGCCTTCATCAGGGCGCGATCCTCGAACTCCGCCACCACGTTCGGCTTGATCCCGTTGTGCTCGAACCAGAGCTCGAGTGCACGACGCAAGGAGCTGCTGTAGGTCGGCATCAGCATGGAGGCCTCGTCCAGGCTCTGGGGGAACCCCTCGCGTAGGGCAGGCGCCTGCGCTCGTGTCGCGTAGAAGCTGATTCCGGAATCCCCGAGGGTGTGGTTGTAGGCTCGGATGTTGAGGGCTGGGCTCGCCGGGCTGTCGGCCAGCACAAGGTCCAGCTTGTGCACCGACAGGTCCGCCAACAAGTCGACCAGGGGTGCCTCGTGACAGATGAGGCGCACGGGCTCCGGCAGGCTCAAGGCGGGTGCGAGCAACCGGTAGGCCAGGAGCTTGGGTACCACCATGGCGATGCCGACGTGGAGGTTGAGGGCCGAGCCCAAGGGGCGGCCGGCGATCAGGTCCTCAAGCTCCCCGGCGAGCCGGAAGATCTCTTCGGCATAAGAGAGGACCAGCCGGCCGGTGTCCGTCAGGGCCAGGTTCCGCCCCGTCTTGCTGAACAGCTTGCCGCCGACCTGATCCTCTAGCTCCCGAAGCTGCCCGCTGATCGTCTGAGGCGTCAGGTGCAGGATCGAGGAGGCTCGGGCAATGGAGCCATGACTTGCCACCGCCCAGAAGTACCGCAGGTGCTTCATGTTGAGGCCCGGCATGGACTCAAACCCTCTTCTCGCTCGTCGCCTTCGGATGAACGTCCAGTTTCCGCTAGATCATAGAAAAAAGTGGCGCGTCCGTGTGCCGTCCGAGAGGGTGAGCGATCTGAGCCTGCGGGTATTCGATCCCTCTCGGGCTCTCAGGGGGCCTTTCCCGGGTTTGGATGGGCTGGTCTCAGCCCACAGGCCCGGTTGGCCGGAACGGCGATGTCCATGAGCCGGGGATTGTCGAGCTTGAGTCCGTTCATGAGGGCCACGTATTCCGCCTTGTCTCTCACCTGGAGTCGCGGGTTGTAGCGGCGCTCCTCGGAGATGGTGCTCACGGTCATGCCGTTGTAGTCGTGGGCTGGATAGACCAGGGTCTGGTCCGGAAGCCTGAGCAGCTTGCCGAACAGGCTGTCGTATTGGGCTGCCGGGTCGCCGTTCTGGAAATCTGTGCGCCCGGTGCCCCGGATCAGCAGGGTGTCCCCGGTGAACACCCGCGGCGCATGGGCGGTCGGCCGCAGCAGGAAGCTGTAGCTGTCGTCCGTGTGCCCCGGGGTGTACAGCACCTCCAAGGACAGGCCGTCAACCTTGAGCCGCTCCCCCTCACGGAAACGCAGGGAGACGCACTCGGCCCCGCTCTGCTCGCCCATGGCGCTTGCGCAGTCCGTCCGCTCCCGCAGGGACCCGAGCCCCGTGACATGGTCCGCATGGATGTGGGTATCCACCGCAAGCACCAGCCGCAGGTCGAGCTGCTCGATCAGACCGAGGTACTGTTCCACCCGTTCCAGCACCGGGTCGATCAGTAGGGCCTCGCCCCCCGTTCGCTCGGCGAGCAGGTAGGTGTAAGTGGAGGATTCGCGGTCGAAGAGCTGTCGGAACACCATGTCAGACTCCATCGAATGGGGCGACGCGGCGGCTGCCGCGAGCCGGTTCGTCTATAGCTCCTTGGGTGGGGGTGATGCGGGGTCGATTCCAGGCTCGGCCTCAAGACCGTTGGCGGGTGCTTGCCTCGGGCTCAGTCCCGGCGGGTGAGGAACATGGCGTCCCCGTAGCTGAAGAAGCGATACCCCTGGACGACGGCGTGACGGTAGGCCTCCAGCATCGGCCGGTAGCCCCCGAAGGCGCAGACCAGCATCAGCAGGGTCGACTCGGGGAGGTGGAAGTTGGTGATCAAGGCATCCACCACCCGGAAACGGTATCCTGGGCGGATGAAGAGCCGGCTGTCCCCTTGATAGGGTCTCAAGACTCCCTGGGCGGCGGCGGACTCCAGGCTGCGGACGCTGGTGGTTCCCACCGCCACCACCCGTCCACCCGCGGCGCGCGCGGCCTCCACCTGTGCGCAGAGGGTCTCGTCGACCTCCAGCCACTCGGCGTGCATCCGATGCTGGTCCAAGTCCTCCACCCGCACCGGCTGGAAGGTGCCGGCGCCCACGTGCAGGGTGACCTCACCACGGGTGACACCGTGTCGCTCCAGGCGCTCGAGCATGGCTTGATCGAAGTGAAGCCCGGCGGTGGGGGCGGCCACCGCCCCCTCGCGGATACCGTAGACGGTCTGGTAGCGCTCCGCGTCGCTCGCGTCGTCCGGTCGCTCGATGTAGGGGGGCAGTGGCAGGTGACCTTGGTCCTCCATCAGGGATCGAAAAGGCGCGTCCAGTGCCTTGAGCCGATACAGATCCCCGTCCCGTCCCAGCACCTCGATGCGCTGCCCGTCCGAGAGCCGGATCAGTCGCCCGGTCTTGGGCGATTTGCTCGCCCGCACCTGGGCCAGGGCCTCATCCGGTGCGAGCAGGCGCTCGACCAGGACCTCCACCTGGCCGCCGCTGTCCTTACGCCCATGGAGCCGGGCCCGCATCACCCGGGTGTTGTTGAAGATGACCAGGTCGCCGGGTCGCAGCAGCCTAGGCAGGTCGGTGAAGCGCAGATCCCGCAGGGCTCCATCGGCGCCGTCGAGGGCCAGCAGGCGTGACGCCCCCCGCTCCGGCAGGGGGCGCTGGGCGATGAGTCCGGGCGGCAGATCGTAGCGGAAGTCGGAGCGGCGCATTTGGCGATCATAACCCCTGGTCTGCGCGAGCCTGCATTGAGCGAGCTTGCATTGAGTCGGTGGCCCGATGCGGGGACAATCCAGCCTTCCGCGCCGGCCGGCGCCCCTTGGGGGACTGGAGCATGTTCCAGCTTGGAATCGACCGCCTGCTTGCCAATCCTGAGCTGCGCAAGCCCTTGTGGGAGCGGCGTGTGGCCGTGCTCGGACATCCGGCCTCCATGACGGGCGATGGCCGCCACAGCCTGGATGCCCTGATGGCGTTGGGCGATGTCGAGATCACCGCCGCCTTTGGGCCCCAGCATGGCATGCGCGGGGACAAGCAGGACAACATGGTGGAGTCCGCGGATTTCCTGGACAAGCGCTACGACATCCCCGTCTTCAGCCTCTACGGCGCCGTCCGGTATCCCACGCCGGAGATGCTGGACAGCTTCGATGTGCTGTTGGTGGACCTGCAGGACATCGGGACCCGCATCTACACCTACGTGACCACCCTGGCCTACCTGATGGATGCCTGCGCCGCCGCCGGCAAGTCCCTGTGGGTCCTGGACCGGCCGAACCCTGCCGGGCGCCCGGTGGAGGGCAGCCTCCTAGAGCCCGGGTGGGAGAGCTTTGTGGGTGCCGGTCCCCTGATCATGCGTCACGGTCTGACCCTGGGGGAGCTCGCCAAGTGGTTCCTGGCGGAGCGTCGGCTGGATCTCGACCTCCACGTGGTCCCCATCGAGGGCTACGACCCCAACGCGCCCCCGGGCTATGGCTGGCCCCTGTCGGACCTCGCCTGGGTTAATCCCAGCCCGAATGCATCGAGCCTCAACATGGCCCGCTGCTTCCCCGGCACAGTGCTGCTGGAGGGGACGACCCTGTCGGAGGGACGCGGCACCACCGTCTCCCTGGAGTTGGCAGGGGCGCCGGACCTGGACTTCGGTCGGGTGCTGGAGCGTATGGAGGCGCTGCGCACGGGCTGGACCGAGGGCGTGCTGATGCGTCCCTGTTGGTTCGAGCCGACCTTCCACAAGCACGTGGGCCGGCTCTGCTCCGGGCTTCAGCTCCACACGGACAACCGCCACTATCGCCACGACAGGTTCAGACCCTATCGGTTGATGGCCCTGATGCTGAAGTGCATCCGGCTCGAATATGTCGACTACCCCATCTGGCACGACCTTCCCTACGAGTATGAGACCGAGCGTCTGGCCATCGACCTGCTGACCGGAGGCCCGCACCTGCGCGAATGGGTGGACGACCCCGACGCCGGTCCAGGAGACCTGGAGCGCCGCCTGGTCGCCGATGAGGAGCGCTGGGTGGAAGAGACCCTGGGCCTACGCCTCTACCCCTGAATCCTTGCAGCGAGACAGCCCCCCGGAGTACCCCAGGCACTTCCGCTATCAGCCGTACTATTGCGAGGAGAACGCCTGGTGGCTGTGCGTCGAGCCGGCACTGGGGCCTGGTGAGCGCTGGGTGATCTTTCTCACCAGCCGTGGCGGCCGGGTCCCCATGCTGGGGCAGCGGGCCTCCCCGCCGGGCCGGCTCGTCGCCTGGGATTACCACGTGGTGGTCGCCGATGCCCAAGGGCGTATCTGGGACCTGGACAGTCGCCTGCCCTTGCCGTCACCTGGACTCGACTGGCTTGCCAAGAGCTTTGCCCTTGCCCATCGTTTGCCGGCCCGCTACGCCCCGCGGATGCGCTCGATCCCGGCGGAGTCCTACCGGCGGGACTTCGCGAGCGATCGCAGCCATATGCGAGATGCCAGGGGCCACTGGCAGCGCCTGCCGCCCCCCTGGGATCCCATCGGCACCGGGATGAATCTTTCCCTATACCTGGACCCGGAGTCCCCCGGGTCTGGACTTCTGTTGGACCTCCCGAGGGCGGCCGACTGGCTCCGCGCCCGGACCTTGGCCGGGTCCCCGTAATCATCCCAGCGGGCGGAGTCACCCCTTGCGACGACACCCTTCGGTTTGCGCCAGCATCGAATCCGCGGCGATCAGGTCCTGGCCAACGGCGCGCGTGAGGTCGCTTGACTTGAGTCACGAAGGGGCGATCCAGCCCCTAGGAAAGCACGGATTGCGCGGATAACCTTAAGAAAGTCGAGGGTAATAATCCGGATCATCGCGAGCCGGGGCCGTTTGGCTTGCGAGTCGGCCGGATACCTTGACAGGCGGCGCGAGCTGCTCGGCACAAGGGCGAAAGACCCGCGGCCGGCGAAATCGACAGTCAAGACACATCTGCACGCCCTGTAGCCGTTTCCCCACGGCTGAAGTCTCGGCGAGCCGGAGGACA
>Ga0316576_10000233_pt1 | contig 23761 bp, 17 predicted proteins | sample S0NA_FD_203075 | JGI IMG/M metagenome (GOLD analysis project Ga0316576, IMG submission 203075) | Rhizosphere microbial communities from salt marsh grasses in Alabama, United States - S0-2_050615r3r5 | ecosystem: Host-associated > Plants > Roots > Rhizosphere | place: USA: Alabama | collected...
GGCGCCGGGGCTGGTTGGGACAGTCTCTTTTTTCAGGGAAACGGCTTGAAAGTCGTCAGCAGCGACCTGTCGCCGGAAATGGTCCATCTATGCCGCGAGAAAGGGCTTGAAGCCTACGAGATGGATTTCCTACACCTCAAGTTCAGTGACAACAGATTCGAGGCCGTGTATGCCCGCAACTGCCTGCTTCATGTTCCCAAGGAATCCCTCGTCGATGTCTTGCAGGAAATCAGGCGGGTGATGACTCCCGGCGGCTTATTTTTCCTGGGGATGTATGGCGGCATCAACCAGGAAGGTCCATGGGATGAAGATGAGCATATCCCTAAACGCTACTTCGCCTTTTACCAGGATGATCAAATCAAGGCGATTACGCGCGCGTATTTTTCCCTGCGCAGCTTCAAGACTATCCCCCAGCCCAATTCGGAGCTGCATTTTCAGCGTCTGATATTGCAAAAGCCACTTGATTAGATTGGTTCAAGGCTCAGCAAAATAATTTTCGCAACCCTTGATTCATTTTCCGCGTATTGGAAATAGATGGGATCATGCTTTTTGCTTTAAGATAGAACCCAAATGTGGTAGCTATAGTGGTACAATAAATGCAATGTGGAATAGTATCGCATTGAATAGTAGGAGGAGTAGTTAATGCAGCTGGACAGGACACGAATCATTTTTCTAGCTATTATAGGCGCGACGGCCGTCATCATCTGCGGCGCGCTAGCCTATAACTTCTATAACAATCAAATCAACCAGGCTAATCCCACACCGGTCCCTGTCGTGGACAGCAGCTCCGCAAATCAGGAATCCAGCAGTAGCGCGACCGCCAGCCGGCCACGACTCGATTCACCTGAGCCCATTTTCGGCCCAAATTTTGACGCTGAAGATGGACTGCCGACCTATATTTGTGGCGCGGATGCTTTCGGCAGCTACTTCACCTTGCAGCAAATGCAAATGTCGGGCAAGGACGTGGAACACGGTTTCCACCTGGGCATCGTGCCCTTCTTTCTGGATGACAATCCCGATTACGACGTTTCCGAAGAACAGCGCACCGCCCTGCTCAACGCCGGCGAGTGGGACTGCCTCCTGACCACCATCGATTCAGTTGCCCTGACCAGCCCCGGCGTGATTACGGCCGTTGTCGATGAAAGCGCCGGCGCGGACCAGTTGTGGGCCCGGGACATTGAGACCATCAACGATCTAAAGAACGAGCGCATCACCTTCTCACGCGGCAGTGTCGGCGAATATTTCGTCTACTACGCCCTGTCGATTGCCCAGTTGAGCCCTCGTGCTGACGTCACCCTGATGCCCCAGGACAGTGTCGCCGACGCCGTAGCCTTCTTCAACAGCGGCCAGGCAGATGCCGTTTCCGGCTGGGAACCGGATATTTATGATGCGGAGGAAAGCGGCGGTGTGCCCCTGCTCAGCTCAAACCAGCTGCGTATCGTCATGGACGTCATCGTCACCTCTCGCCAATCTATCAACAACAAGGCCGATATGGTACAGAATTTCCACGATGCCTGGTTCGACACGCTTAAAGATCAGGTTGAAGATTTTGATGGGGCCGCGGCTCTGATTGCCGATTGGGGCCATAACGATTGGAGTTTTGTCTATCCGGAAAGCGCCGTCGATGATTTAACCGCCTGGTTGGAGAGCGTTGCCCAGGCTGACCTGGGCGATAACGCCTTCGTCATGCGCGACGCACGGCCGTTAATCAACCGCCTGGGTATCGCTCGCCGCGTCTGGGCTGCTTCCGATCGCAGTGTGCCCAATGACGATGTCAACGACCTGGTGAATCCCGGGTTTGTGCTGCGATCGGCCGAACAAGCTTCCCTACAAGCCAACGGCAAACCCGTCAATGACACATTTTCCGTTTCCGCGCAGCTTGATTTATCCGGCGTAGCTACCGGAGCCGCGGAGACCTTGGCCGTCCTGCCCTGCCGAACATTCACCTTCTTACCGGAATCAACCGAACTGACCCTGGAATCGCGCCGCATACTGGACAGCTGTGTCGTGCCCACGCTCTCACAGAGTGTCGGCCTCTTCTTGCGCGTGCAGGGTTCATCCGCCTGGCCGGAAAATGACCCGCCTTATACAGAAGAAGACATCCTCGAAGTTGCCGAAGGGCGCGCCCAATCCGTCGTCGACTACCTCGTCTCGCAGGGCATCGATCCCGCGCGTTTCATCGTCGAAACGACCTTGCCCCCGGAAGAACGGCGCAACACCGACGATCCCAACGAACAACGCCAGGATCGTTTTGTCGAATTGACCTTAATCACCGCCGGGCGGTAAGCGCATGAAGCAAAACAATTTTCGATACCTTGCACTTTTCCTTCTGCTGTTAGCCTTACCGGCGCTTGCCTGCGGCTTCTTCGACAGTGATGAACCACCAAGCGCACCAGATAACGCGGCGGTGGTCAATGTTCTGGCCAACAGCAGTTTGCAGCCGTGGCTCTCAACGGTCGTTGCCGAATTCAACGACTCCGAGCAGGAAACAGAATCCGGACGGCCGATCTATATCCAGTTAACCGGCGCAGAATCGGGTCAGGCTGTCCTGGTTCTCAGCCAGGATTCGCAGGAAGCTGATATATGGATTCCGGAAAGCGCAGTCTGGGTGGATGTTCTAGTAGACCAAGGAAATGAAGCCTATGCTCAAAACTGCACCAGCATCGCCGAAAGCCCGCTGGTCATCGCTATGTGGCGGCCAATGGCCGAGTCATTAGGCTGGCCGGGTCTGCCCTTAGGCTGGCTGGATATCGGCAGCCTAGCCGCTGATCCTTCAGCTTGGGCCTACTACAGCGGTGGGGAATATGGCGACAGCCTACGCATGAGCCATGCCCATCTCGGCCTTGCGGGGTCGGGAACCAGCACGCTGTTGGCCATTGTCCAGGCCGCTCAGTCCAAAACCGATGCCGTCACACCGGAGGATATTTCACAACCCATCGTGCAGGCCTCTGTCGGTGCATTCGAGAGCGCAGTCTCTTCTTTCAACAGCAATTCCGAAAACCTGGGACAAACCATGGCCGAGCGCGGGCCGAGCTACCTGGGCGCGGGGGTCATGTATGAGAGCACAATCGTAAAATATGGGAACGGCGACCTGGTGGCCATTTACCCCCTGGAAGGTACTTTTATGGCCACTCACCCCGCCTGCGTTAACCAATCCGCTGACGCGGAGACCATTGAAGCCGCCGGCTTGTTCCGCGACTACCTATTGAGTGAAACAGCCCAGGAGCAAGCACTTGCCGCCGGCCTACGTCCCGTCAATCCGGCTGTCGCCATCGGCGCACCCATTGACGAGGCGCATGGCGTAGATCCCTCGCAGCCGGAAATCATCTTCAATGAACCGCAGGCAGACGCCGTTTACGCCATCCAGGATTTGTGGCAGGCAGCGCGCAAGCCGGTAAATCTGGTGATGCTGCTGGATACTTCAGGAAGCATGCGCGGCGTTAAAATTGACACCATGAAGGAAGCAGCCGAAGAATTCGTGCAAAACATGGGCGACGAGGACACGATCAGTCTGGTCGAGTTTTACACCCAAATTGACCTGCTTGTCGAACAGGCCTCTATCGGCAGCGACCGGCAGGAGGTCATCGAAGCCATTAGAAACCTGGAACCGGGCGGGGACACAAGTTTGTTTGACGCTATTGGCGCCGGTGCGCAGCTTATTCAAGCCAACCCCTCTCCGGATGCCGTGAACGCCATCGTCATCCTGACCGACGGCATGGACACCTCCAGCAGCCTTTATCGTTTTGATAACAACTTGATCGCGGCGGCTACCGCCGGCGATACAACCGTCTTTACCATCGCCTATGGGGATGACGCCGACAAAGGGCTTCTCTCAGAACTGGCAGCTCGCGGCAACGGGAACTTTTATCTCGGTGACGAAGCCAGCATTGCTGCGATCTACGAAGAGATGTCGGCCGCTTTTGGCGGCACCTTGGGCGTTGGACGCTAATAGGATTTTTCTGGAAACTGAAAAGGTACGGGCTTTACCGCTAAACACCGCCAAGGTTTCCGGGAAAATGAAAAAATGAGTTCACCAAAAGTTGCAGCATTGACGGTCGCCATCCAGGCTGGTGGGAAGAGTACGCGCATGGGGCGTGATAAATCCTTTGTCTCTTTCCAGGGACGGCCGATGATCGAAATTGTGCGCGACCATGTCGCCGGCCTGGGGCAGGAACTGATCGTCATTACCAACAATCCCGAACCCTATCACTACCTGGGTCTGCCGGCCTTTGGCGATGTTTACCCCGATCGCGGGCCGCTCGGCGGCATTCACAGCGCCCTGGTAAACGCTTCCTATCCTTATGTGCTCATGGTTGCCTGTGACATGCCCTGGCTTAACCGCGACCTCTTGCAGCGCTTAATAGATTACCGGGAAACGGCCGATGTAGTTGTGCCCCGCTGGGATAAATTTCCCGAACCGCTGCATGCCGTCTACAGTAAAGCATGCCTGGGGCCTATAGAAAAAAGAATAGAAGCGGATGAATTAAAAATCGTCCGCTTCTACAGCGATGTAACAGTACGTTACGTCGATCACGAAGAAATCATTCAATTTGATCCCGACGGCCGATCCTTTACGAATATCAACCGGCCGGGGGACTTGCCTGATAAATAAAAATGCCGGCTGTCACAAAGCCGGCATTTTGCTCTTATCTTATAGTTGGCCGGTCATTTCCAGCTGGATTTCGGCCGCGCGCAGCGTATTGGCCATCAGCATGGCGATGGTCATGGGGCCAACCCCGCCGGGTACCGGTGTAATCCAGCCGGCAACCTTTTCCGCGGTGTCATAATCTACGTCACCAACCAGGCGATAGCCTCGTTTCTTGGTATCGTCCGGTTTCTGGTTTATGCCCACATCGATCACGGCGCAGCCCGGCTTGAGCATATCACCGGTGATCATTTCCATACGGCCGATGGCGGCGACAACGATGTCGGCATTGCGCGTATATTCGGCAAGGTCTTTCGTGCGGCTGTGGCAGATGGTGACCGTGGCATTGGCTTTCTGCAAGAGCATGGCCACGGGCAGGCCGACGATATTGGAACGGCCGACAACGACGGCATTCGCGCCGCTCAATTGGACGCCGCTCTCTTCAAGGAGCCGGATACAGCCGTTCGGCGTGCAGGGGATGAACAAAGGGTCGCGTCCTTTCATTGCCAGACGGCCGATGTTGACCGGATGGAAACCATCGACGTCTTTTTCCAGGGCAATCATATTGAGAACCGCTTCCTCATCAATATGACCGGGCATTGGCAGCTGCACCAGGATACCGTTGACATCCGGGTCGGCGCTAAGCTCGGCGACCACCGCTTCTACCTCTTCCTGGGACGCATCCGCCGGCAGGTTAATGCCGATCGAGCGAATGCCCAGCTTCTCACACATGCGATGTTTCATGCGTACATATGTAGCCGAGCCGACATCATCGCCGACCAGGACCGTTGCCAGACCGGGCGTATAGCCTGTCTCCTCTTTCATTTTTTCTACACCGAGACGCACTTCTTCGCGTACCTTCTCAGCTATCGCGGTTCCATCAATAATTTGAGCAGTCATAATTCTAATCCTTTCTCTTGGGAAATTGTGAAAATGAAACGGCCCCACCGTTCGAGAACGAGAGGCCGTTTAGTATCAGGTTATTAAGGTCATCGAGATGGTTATTCAGGCAAGATTTTGGTTCCCATAAATTTATCCAGCCAGATACCTAGAGCAACAGCCAGAGCCAGCACCGTAAACGTAAAGTAAATTGGTCCATAAATCTGTGGTGTCGTTCCGATAGCCAGAACAATGCCGAACGTCGCCCCCACGCCAAATACGAGGGAAATGACGACCAATAAAATTCTTTTTACAAGCATTTATTTAGGTCTCCAATAGTTTCCGGCGCTCTATGCAGACGCGCTCTAATTGTGGGTTAACTCACATTGTAATTGTAACAAACCCACCCTTATCATGCCAAGAAACGAATTCTCTATTGGGCAGCGTCCTCTAAGGCCCCTCCAATTTGATCTAACAGCTGGGGTGGAGAGATTGGCTTGGTCAGATATTTTGTTGCCCCTACGCTGAGGGCCTTTTCCTTACTGCGCGAATCTGTTCGCGCGCTCAGGATCAAAATTGGTATTTTCGCCATCGTGGAATCAGCACGAACAGATTCGCAAACTTCAAATCCGTCCATTCCCGGCATCAAGAGGTCTAAGAGAATCAGATCCGGAAGATGATGCTGCATTGAATCAAGGGCTGCTAACCCATCTTCCGCTTCACGAACTTCATACCCGGCGATGGTCAGTGTCAGCCGCATTACCCTGCGAATTTCTTCTTCATCATCAACGACCAGAATGACAGGGCGTTCTTGTTGATTCTGTGATTCGCTCTGCGGATCGTCGCCAGGAAGAGTATTGCTAAATGACTCCATGATTTATTGAGTGTTTGCCGTATCTATCCTAATGGTAAGTCAAGGCGCAGGCCCTCTCGCGACGCTATCGTGCGGCGGAATGATTGACGGGCTGTGACCGCGATTTCATCTACGCTTTCATCCAGTAATTCCGGAGCATAGTGGAAGAGCGCCAGCATGTCCACTTTCGCCAGCTCGGCTACACGGACAGCCTGCTCCCAACAACTGTGGCCCCAATTCTCATAGGTAATCGCCTCGCTTTCATAGCGAAAATGGGTGTCATGAATCAGCAGGTCCGCACCTTCAGCCAGCTCCATGACGCTTTCCGTCAACCGTCCGTTTGGATGAGCCGTGTCTGTACAGTAGGCGAGCACCCCTTGTTCATCTTCAATACGATAACCGACGCAGCCCCCAGGATGGGTCATCGCGCCAATTTTTATGGTCGTGTGCCGGCCTATTTGAATGGTGTCACCAGGCTCTTTTTCAATCACATTCAATTCCGCGGCCAGCGAACGGTAGGCAAAGGGTAAATAGGGCTCAAGGAATTGCCGCGCCAGAATTTCTTCCAAGGAAAGATTCGTTCTTCGCGGTCCAATCAAGTCGAATGAATTGCGCCGGCCGTGCAGCGGTTCGAAAAAAGGTAAGCCTTGAATATGATCCCAGTGGGTATGGCTGAGCAGTATCGTGGCGTTAATTTGTCCCGGCGATAAGCGGCTCAATTCAGCGCCCAACTTTGTGATGCCTGTTCCGGCATCAATGATGATCAGCTGTTGATCGGAAGTCAGAATATCAATACACGGCGTATTCCCACCGAACCGAACTGTTCCTGGTCCTGGTGTGGGAATAGTGCCGCGAACACCCCAAAATCGAATACGCAACTGTCTTACCTCGTGAGATATCCAATTAAACTCATTAAGGTACACACCATAAGTCAAGTATGATGATTGAGTATAACATAATGTTGTCGCATTTGACACCACCGAGGCCCAAAAAAGAGCGGATACGCTCATGTAAAAAACCTCGAAAAACTTCTTATATCATATTTAACAAGGGTTGACATGCTCCCGCCGATTTGGCATAATTCGACAAACTAAAATACAAAGGCTTTGATGGAGACGAGTAGGCTGGCATTGGCCTGTCAAGCGAGTCTGAGTTGGTGAAAGTCAGATGAGGCTGTCCTGCCGAAAATCCCTCCGGAGCTGCTAGCTGAAAGCGCTGTGTTATGCGCCAGTAAGTGTAGACGGTCTCATCCCTCGTTACCGGGAATGAACAATCCTTGTGTTGTTGAATGAGCGCCCGGCCTTGCGCCGGGAAGTCGGGTGGTACCGCGGAGATTATTGGCCTTCGTCCCAGATGGGACGAGGCTTTTTTTATGCCGTATCACAGAAGAATAGGGAAAAATGACAGAATTACTTTATCTTAATGATGCCAATTTACGCGAGTTTGCGGCCGTGGTCAGTGAAGTCGTTGATGGCAACGGGGTTGTGCTTGATAAGACAGCTTTCTATCCCGGCGGCGGCGGGCAGCCGGCCGACACCGGTGTTCTGGTTGCCGGCGACGAATCGTGGCTGGTAACGAAGGTGAAACGAGTTAACGGCCGTCCGGTGCACACGCTCGATCGCCAACCGCCGGCAGTGGGAACAGCCGTCTCCGGCCATGTCAAATGGCAAAGACGTTACAGCCTGATGCGCACCCATACGGCGATGCACATCCTTTGCGGCGTCATCTGGCGCGACTACGGCGCTCAGGTAACCGGCGGCAATATGGAACCGCTCAAGGGACGCATGGACTTTGAATTCGAGACCATGCACCAGGATCTGGTAGCCGCCATCGAGGAAGCGGTCAATCGCGAAGTCGCGGCGGCGCGGCCGGTGGTCGTGAATATCCTCCCGCGCGAGGAAGCGTTTCAGATACCCGACTTAATCCGTACCAAAATTAATCTACTGCCGGAAGGCATTACCGAAGTGCGTACCGTTGAATTAGTAGGCCTCGATCTACAAGCCGACGGCGGTACCCACGTGCGTAATACGAGCGAGGTAGGTCCGATTCACATTACCGACTATAAGAGCAAGGGCAAGATCAATAAACGGATTTATCTAGAGCTGGACGAGTAAGATTCACTCATCCTGAACAGGAACAGGTTTTTTATTTGGAGAAAATTATGGGATTTGAAGAAGTATCAAACAAGGTTGATTTTGTCGCCCTCGAAAATGAAATCTTGAAATTCTGGCGTGAAACAGACGCCTTTAACGAACTGCGCCGGCTGCGCGCCGAGAGCGAAAAAGAATACGGCACCTACAGCTTTATCGACGGTCCGGTAACAGCCAATAACCCGATGGGCGTACACCATGCTTGGGGCCGCACGTATAAGGACCTCTACCAGCGCTACCAGGCCATGCTCGGTAAGAATGAGCGCTGGCAGAACGGCTTTGACTGCCAGGGCTTATGGGTCGAAGTAGAAGTTGAAAAAGAACTGGGCTTTTCCAACAAACGCGATATTGAAGAATTCGGCCTGGCCGAGTTCGTGCGTCTTTGTAAAGCACGGGTCTTGAAATATGCGGCCATCCAGACCGAGCAGTCCATTCGTCTCGGTTATTGGATGGATTGGAATAACACAGACGATCTGGGCCGGTTGAGAAAGGCGTTGCTTGAAGACGCCCAGCAAGAGATCACGGTTCAAGGCGCCGAGGGTCCGGTAACGGGAACGGCCGAACAGATTGTGGCCAGACTCGGTCTGCCAGAACTTGGCGGTTCATATTTCACCTTTAGCGATGAAAACAATTACCAGATCTGGGGTTTCCTCAAAAAATGCGAGGAGAACGGCTGGCTCTACAAAGGGCGGGATGTCATGCCCTGGTGCGCCCGCTGTGGAACCGGCATCAGCCAGCATGAGATTGTCACCGATGGCTACCACGATGTGACCCATGACAGCATCTTCTTGCGATTCCCCTTGACGGCGCGCACGGCCGAATCAGGAGAATTGGTTGATGTATCCGGTCAAAAGGAAGCGCTGCTCGTCTGGACCACGACTCCCTGGACCCTGACCAGCAATGTAGCCGCGGCTGTAGGGCCGGATCTCGATTATGTGAAAGTTCAGGCTCCCGATGGCTGGACTTACTACCTGGCTGAAGGGGCGATGGAGAACTCGTTAGTCGGCAAAGAAAATCAGGTAGTCGATGAGTTGAAGGGCAGTGAGTTGGTGGGCTGGCAGTACAGCGGCCCCTTCGATGAACTGCCGATCGTCCAGGAAACCTTCGCCGGTGACGATTACACGCATCGCGTCATTCCCTGGAGAGAAGTCGGTGCGGAAGAAGGAACGGGTATTGTCCATATCGCTCCCGGCTGTGGCGCGGAAGACTTCCAACTGGGTAAGGAATTTGATCTACCCGTACTCGCCCCGCTGAATGAAGACGGGATTTATTTGGAGGGTTTTGACTGGCTCAGCGAACGCTCGGTCCATGATGTGGCCCCCGATATCTTCACCAACCTGCGAGAGAAGGATATTTACTATCGCAAACAACGCTACGAGCACCGCTACCCACACTGCTGGCGCTGCGGCTCCGAACTCGTTTACCGCCTGGTCGATGAATGGTTCATCAGCATGGGCGAGACCTACGACAAGCCGCGCGAGGAATTGACCGAGGCTGAGAAGCAAGCCAGCCTGCGCTACCAGATCATGGATCGGGTTGACCAGGCCAACTGGTATCCCAGCTTTGGCTACGATCGCGAAATGGACTGGCTGCGTAATATGCAGGATTGGATGATCAGTAAGAAGCGCTATTACGGCCTGGCTCTGCCGATCTGGACCTGCGAGGAATGCGGGCATAACACGATCATTGGCGACGAAAAAGAATTAGAAGAGCGCGCCATCGAAGGCTGGGACGAATTTGCCGGCCATACGCCGCACCGCCCTTACATCGACGCCGTTAAGATCGCCTGCCCCGAATGCGGCGGCAAGGCCCATCGCATCGCTGACGTGGGCAATCCCTGGCTGGATGCGGGCATTGTCGCCTTCAGCACGCTGCATTATCGCGTCGATCGCGCATACTGGGAAAAATGGTACCCGGCGGACTGGATCTCCGAGAGTTTCCCCGGACAGTTCCGCAACTGGTTCTACAGCCTGCTGGCTCAAAGCACAGTTCTGGCGGAGGAACCGCCCTTCCTGAACCTCTTTGGTTACGCGACGCTTTTCGCGGAAGACGGCCGTGCGATGCATAAATCCTGGGGCAATGCCATCGAATTTAACGAAGCGGCCGAAAAAATGGGCGCCGACACGATGCGTTGGCTCTATGCCAGCGCCAAACCGGAACAGAACCTGCTCTTCGGCTACACGCGCGGCAATGAAACCAGGCGGCAGTTCTTAATCCCGTTGTGGAATGTCTATTCCTTCTTCGTCTCCTATGCACGGCTGGATGGCTGGCTGCCCGGAGGCGAAAGCATCACTTCCCCTGATGCCGCGCACGCGCAGATGGATGAATGGGTCCTCGAACGCGTTAAGGAAACGGGGCTTGCTGTTCGCGCCGCCCTGGATAAGTATGATGCTGAAAGAGCGACTAGAGAGCTGGAAGCTCTGCTGGACGATGTCTCCAACTGGTACGTACGCCGTTCGCGCCGCCGCTTCTGGAAGAGCGAAGCCGATGATGATAAATCGGCCGCTTACGCGACGCTGTACCAGGTCTTGATCGATTTTATTAAGCTCTTAGCGCCCTTCATCCCCTTCGCGACCGAGGCGATTTACCAGAACCTGGTCGTGGGCGTTGTCGACGGGGCGCCGGCCAGCGTGCACCATACCCTCTATCCCGCTGCGGATGTAGCTGATCTCGATCAGCGTCTGCTGGCCAAGATGCGCCTGGCGATCACAACCGCCAGCCTGGGCCGCGCCGCCCGCGGATCGGCCGATATCAAGCTGCGCCAGCCGCTGGCCTCCGTGCGTGTGAATGTCGGCAGCCAGCAGGAGCAGGACGACCTGCTGGAACTGGCCCCGGTGCTCAAAGAAGAAATCAACGTCAAAGACATCGAAGTCGTCTCCGAAGTCGGGGAGCTGGTGGACTACAAACTGCTGCCCAATAACCGCGTTCTCGGCCCGCGCCTGGGCAAGATGTTCCCGGTGGTAAACAAAGCCTTGAAAGCAATCGATCCCGCAAAAGCAGCCCGAACCTTACAGGCCGGGCAGCCCATTGTGATCGAAGCCGGCGGACAGGAATTCGAGTTAGGGCCGGATGATGTTCTGGTGCAAACGGAATCCCGCGGTGGGCTGGCGGTCGCCAGCGATAAAGGGGTCACCGTGGCCGTGGATACCAAGCTGACGCCGGAACTACTCCGCGAAGGCTATGCCCGCGACCTGGTCCGCGCGCTGAACAATATGCGTAAAGATGCCGGGTTCGATATCTCAGACCGCATCCTGGTTGCTTATGAGGCGGTTGGGGAAGCGGCCGCCGCCATCCGCGACTTTGGCGAGTACATCCAACAAGAAACACTCGCCGTTCAACTTGAACCAGCTCGAATGGAAAACCCGACCTTTACAGGCCAGGTTGACGTAGGCGACGAGCTTGTCTCAATCGGCTTACGCCTCGCGCAATAGAATCACAATTTCAAACGAAGGCGCGAAGTTCGATTTGACTTCGCGCCTTCGTGTTTCCTATATCTCTTAGCCAATTATACCTTCTCTTTGTACAATCAATGCATGTTTACTCTGTTGACAAATCACAGGATCTGCTGTTTGTGTCCGTTTGTTGATTGCACAATCCCATATCAGGATCATCTTAGCCAGGTCTGGAGGTATTGATGCGCCGCATCTTTGCACTTCTTTTGGTTGTTGCTCTGTTAACGACTTTGATCACAGCCTTGAGTTTTGCTCAAGAAAAACAAACTACTCTAGACGCCCGTCTGTTGGACCCCACGGATTTACCCGGGGCGATGATCGACGGCGTTGCTGATGAACCGCCGGTTTTAGCCAGTTCGACAGGACTTCGGGCGCTCGCTGCCGGACCACCGAGTGACAGCTGTGCCGATGCCCCGGATCTCATTCTCACCCCCGATATACCGGCTGACGGTGTAAGCTTTGACGTCCGGGATATGACCGAAGAGGCGGACGATCCGGTCATGGCCTGTATGTGGGGAGATCCCCCACGCCCGCAAGGATACCGCACAGTGTGGTACCGGCTCGTTGCGCCATACAGCGGTACCGTCTCCCTGGAAACCTTCAGCAGCGGATATGACACTGTTCTGGGTGTTTACAGCGGCGTTTGCGGCGCTCTGACACCTGTACGCTGTGATGATGACAGCAACGGCTTTTCATCGAGCTCCATCGTTCCCGTCAGCGGAGGCGAAGTGTACTATATTGAAGTCGCCGATTGGCGACCGGGAATTCCAGCTACACAGAACGCGTCACTGCTAAATTTAAGCGCCTTCTTAAATCCCGTTGTCTCCCTTTGGGAACAAATCGATGCATTTCCGGCAATCAGCCGCCATTCAACCGTCTCCTACGGCACGGATTTTTATGTCATTGGCGGTCAAACCGGAGGCGAAGGGGTGCCCAACGTCTCCAATGCGCTCCTGCGCTTAAATGTGCTAAACGGTAACTGGAAAGAAATGGCCCAGATACCCGGCGCCGGGTATTCAAATACGACCGCCGCGCAGGTCAACGGCAAGATTTATGTCCCCTCCGGTTATAATGGTAACAATTTAGGTTATGATGGTCTGCATTGGGTTTATAACATCGCCCAAAACTACTGGGATAGGGTGGCTGATGTTCCAACAGTAAATGGCGAGTATTTCGCCTGGTCCGCATCGGCCGTTCCCCCATCCAACGACAGCTACTTTTTAATGGGCGGCACCTCCGCCACTGAGCTGTTTGATTCAACAATCAAGCCAAATAATGAAGCGTTTGTGTACTGGGTAGCTCAAGATACCTGGCGGCAGATTGAGTCAATGCAGACTGCGCGCTACGGCCATACAGCCTCCTGGGTATCATCAAACAATCTCGGCGCGTGTGTGGCCGGCGGGCTGGACGTCCTTGACGACGGTTCATTCGTCTTTCATTCCAGCGCCGAGTGTTACCTGCCGAACCGCGGCTGGCGCTGGATCGCAGATATGAATATCCCCCGTGTAGGCGCCGGAAGTGTGATCGGTCAAGATGGAAGATGGTATGTCTTTGGCGGCTTGACCGCGTTAGACGAATCTACACTTGTCCCCGTCCTGCAAACAGAGGTTTATAATCCGCGCTCAAACAACTGGACAATCCTGCCGCCCGCATACAATCTTGGCGGCCAGGATGTCAATACCGCGCGGGCATATGCTGCCGGCAGCATCGTTGGCAATACACTCTATGTCAGCGGCGGTAGTATCTTTTTTGAAGGTGAAAATGCTATCCCAATAACAGAAAGGATAGACTTACCCAATAGAACCGTCTATTTACCGTTTTTAGAAGGCGTTTATGATGATGTTCTGAACCCGGATGACACCTTTGAGGAGGCGCGAGGAATCGCTTTCGGCCAGACACAATCGCGCAATTTCCAGGGCCAGCGAGATTTTTACGACTTTTATACCTTTGTCCTGAACACGACAACCGATGTTCAAATCGAGTTAGCGGTTCCGGACGGCAATAATTTCGATCTTTACCTTTACGGACAGAACAAGATGGAATGGTCGTCCAGCACGAGTCCATGGCAGGGCGAGGATGAGTTTATACCAAACAACAGTAGTTACTTGAGATTGGGGGCGCGGCGCTACTATATCTTGGTCAAACGGGAGTTCCCGACATCGCAGCCGGATAAAAGCGCTTATTATCACCTCACCTTACGACGGCCGTAGGAATAACACGAAAAACTCGGTTTTTGATAGCAGCACATAAGGCTGTTAGCTATATAGATAAAAAACCGAGTTTTTAATAGAGTAACAAATGACAGATACCCCTTTACGCGTTCTGCACTTCGCAGACGCCCACATAGATATGGCCAATTACGGCCGTCGCGATCAGGAAAGCGCCCTACCCATCCGAGTCATGGATTACCTCAAAGCGCTCGATCAAATCATTGATACGGCCGTTAATGAAAAAGTCGATCTGGTTCTCTTCGCAGGGGATGCCTACAAAGACCGCAATCCGCAGCCCACGTTTCAACGCGAGTGGGGCCGGCGCATGATGCGCCTTTCGCAGGCCGGTATTCCTACCATGCTGCTGATCGGCAATCACGATATCTCCCCGGCCACGGGCCGCGCCCATACACTGCAAGAATTCAAAACACTTGATGTGCCTTATATTCACGTCGCCGAACGCATCAAACTATGGGGTCCCGAAGAACTGGGACTGGCGGTCCAAATCTTAAGCGTTCCCTGGCTGTCACGATCGAAGCTGATGACGCGTGAGGAGGTGAGCGGCAAATCGCTGGATGACATTCACATGGAGATGGAAGATCGCATTACGAGCGCCATCCTGAACGGCATTGAGCAGGCGGATCCGAGTCTGCCCTTGATCTTGACCGCCCACGCCAGCGTCAGCGGCGCTTCTTACGGCAGCGAACAGACGGTATCCCTGGGCCAGGAACTGACTCTACCAGGCCGCATCATCGCCGACAGACGATTGGACTATGTCGCCTTAGGCCATATCCACAAACACCAATCACTCTCTCCCGGCGACAGCCAGCCCCCGGTAATCTATCCCGGCTCAATTGAACGCATCGATTTTGGCGAGGTAAAAGAGAAGAAAGGCTTTATCCTGGCCGAAATTTCCAAGGGGCACAGCGCGTGGGAATTTATTGAACTGGACACTCGCCGCTTCATCGATTACCCGGTACATACGGCAAGTGCGGATACATTCATGGCCGATATTATGGAACAGCTTCCTGAGCAGGAGAAAATCCGTGACGCCATCTGCCGCCTGCGCCTGACCTATCCCGCAGATTGGGAACCTCTCCTGGACGAGAAGCAGATCGCCGCCCACTTCCAGGATGCCTTCAGCCTGCAAATCCAAAAACACCGCCTCAGCGAGCGGCGCGCGCGGTTGGGCGACACGCTAAACGTGGAAACGCTGACGCCGATCGAACTCCTAGAGAAATTTTGGCAAAGTGAGGGCATGGATGCCGAAGCAATTGAAGCATTAAAAACCCTCGCCAAAGAAGTTTTGTCGACAGAAAAAATCTAGACTAAAAGATCATGATCCCCATCCGACTGGAAATTAGTAATTTTTTGAGCTACCGCGACACGGCCGTTCTTGATTTAACGGGCATTCACCTTGCCGGTGTCTCCGGCCCTAACGGCGCCGGCAAATCAAGCCTCATGGAAGCGATGACCTGGGCCCTGTTCGGGAAAAGCCGTGTTCGCAGCGATGACGATCTCATCAACCGCCAGGCCGGTGAAAAGGATGCCGCCGAGGTACGCTTTACATTTAATCTGGAAAGGATTACTTACCGCATTATTCGCCGCAAACGTCCCGGCAAAAGCACCATGCTCGAGCTGCAAATGGATGACGGCAGCGGCGGGTGGAAAACGTTGAGTGAAGGCAAAGTCCGCGAGACCGAGGAAGCGATTGAGACTTTGCTGCGCATGAATTATGACACCTTCACCAACGCCAGCTTCCTGCTGCAAGGCAAGGCGGACCAGTTCACAACGCGCACGGCCAGCCAGCGCAAAGAGATTCTGGCCGAACTGCTGAGCGTAACCGAGTGGGAACGCTATCGCGAACTGGCGGCCGCGGCTCGCAAAGAGGTCGAGGGACAGGTCCAGCTTGTCGACGCCCAACTGGCGGAAAATGAGCTGGAAATGGAAAAGGAGGAAGAACGGCGGCGAGTCCTGGAGGAAGCGCAGGCGGCACACGAGGCGATCGTTCAGCAAAGAGAAACCAAAGAACTGCTGCTCAATGAAGCGCGGATCAAAGAAGCCGCACTTGAACAGCAGCGTTACCATATCGCCGGCATGCAGGAACAACAGCAGCGCCGCCAAAAAAGCATCCAGGAAGACCAAAAGACGCTGCAAGCTCGGCAGGAACGCCGGCAGCAGTTGGCCAAGATTATTGACCAGGCCGATGCCATCAGTGCCGCCTATACTGCCTGGCAAACGGCCGAAAAACAGGTCCAGCAGTTCCAAAAGCTGGCCGGCCAATATAACGCGATCACCCAGGCTATGCAGCCCCATCAACTGCATATCGCCCAGGAGCAAAGCCGCTTGCAGCAGCAAAGGCAGACTCTGCTGGAACAGGCCAACCGCGCCGCTAATGCGCGCGAAGAACGCCAAACGCTCACTTCGCGCATCAGCACGGTCGAATCACGGCTCAAAGTATTACAGGCCGATCGCCAAAAATCAGCACAATTACAAGAAGATCTCAGCAAAGCCAGAACAGCCCTGTTGGAAGCATCCGGCCGGCGCAAATTATGGCAGCAGGAATTAGACCGGCTGCATGCGGAAGCGGAAGCGATGAATGCCCTGGCCAACGAAAAAACGGCCGTTCAGCAGGCAAAAATAGAAGCCACCGACCTCTTAACCGGCCTCGACGAAAGTATCGCGATCATTCAAGAACAACAGCAGACCTTTTCGCTGCTTCAGGCTGAGAAACAGACGCTGCTCGATCAAAAACCTTCGCTGCGCGATGAAATGAATAAACTCAAAGAGCGCATTGATCGCCTGGCCAGCGCGGAAACGGACGACACCTGCCCGCTCTGCGACCAGCCATTAAGCGCGGAACATCGTCAAGAAGTCTTGGGTAAACTCAATGCCGATGGAAAGGATATCGGTGATCGCTACCGCGCCAATGATACGCGTCTGAAAGCGTTGGAAATCGAAATTCCCCAGGTGGAAAAGACAGTTAGCAAGGGCAAATCTCTTGAAACCGATCGCCAGGAACAGCAACGGCGCCTGGCAGCGGCCAATGCCCGGCTTGAGGAAATCGCCCGCAGCCAGGCAGCCTGGTCTGAGAATGGGGAAAAGCGCCTAATAGAGGTAGCGGCCTCGCTGGCCGATGACATCGATTATAAAACACTCACCAACCGCGTGAAGGAGATGGAAACTCTGCAAGAAGGATGGAAATCGCTTGCCGAGGAGTTGGAAACGGTGCAGGGTCAAATCGCCGGTGATAAAGGACGCTTGAGCGAGATAGAACGATTACTGAAGACCTGGGAAGAGGAAGGCAAAGGTGAACTGGCCGCCGTCTCTGAACGCCTCGAGACCGAAGATTTTTCCCTCGAAGCGCGCCGCCAGCTTTTTGTTTTAGAAGAACAGCTGCAGGCATTGGGTTATGATGCGGCCGATCACGAATCGGCCGTTAAAAAACGAGAGCAGGCCGCTGATGCCCCCACCCATTTTCAGGAATTAAAAGAGGCGCAGGCGGCCGGCGGCCAACTGCACGAAGCGATCGCAGAGCTCGAAAAACGCATCGCCCAACAAAATGAAGAACTGCTGGAGGGGCTGGCCCGCTTAGATGAAGCCCGAAAACAACTGGCAGACCTGGAAACCGAGACCATAAACTTCGCCAACTTGCAGCAGGAAGTCACCAAGCTGCGCCGGCAAGAGAGCGCGGCCGCGCAAAGCGTCGGCTACGCCCGCCAGCGCCTGCAAGTTATTGATGATCTACGCGAGCAAACGAAAGACAAATTACAGCGCAAAAAAAGACTCCTGGATCGCGTGCAGCAGTTAAGCATTCTCGAAAAATCCTGCGGGCGTAAAGGGGTACAGGCGCTGCTCATCGAACATGCCCTGCCGGAAATCGAAGACAGCGCTAACGAATTCCTGGAACGCCTGACGGGCGGAGATATGGCGATCAAGTTTGACACCCAACGGCGCTTGAAGAGCCGCGACGCCCTGGCCGAGACTCTAGACATCATCATTTCCGATCGCGCCGGAGAGCGTCCCTATGACAACTACAGCGGCGGCGAGCAGTTTCGTATCAATTTCGCGATACGCCTCGCCCTTTCACAGCTGCTGGCCAACCGCGCCGGCGCACGCTTGCAAACGCTGGTCATTGATGAAGGATTCGGCAGCCAGGACCCGCAAGGCCGCCAGCGTCTTGTGGAAGCGATCAACACCGTGCAGGATGATTTTGCCTGCGTCCTGGTGATCACCCACATAGACGAACTTCGCGACGCCTTCCCCACGCGAATCGAAATACACAAAGACCTGAACGGCTCCCAAATCAGCGTTAATTAATAGGTGTCAGGGAGTCAGGGATTCAGGTTGTCAGGAAATCAGCCTGACTACCTGACAGGCTGACAGGCTGACAGGCTGACAAGCTGATTACCCATCATCCCCTAGATATGCGCTCGCGCGCAGGACAAAGCGGTTCAACTCGCGCGTAAAGGTGGAGGCTTCTTCCGCGCGATCGGCGCGTGTTAGGAGGCTTAATATCGCCGCATCGACAGCGCCTGCCAGGGCCATGGCCGTTAAACTTTCATTTTGCGGGGCCAGCATATTCTTATCCAGAGCGCCGCGCAGCGATCGCTCCCACATCCCAACCAGACTCTTACGAAAAGCGTTTCTTTTATCATCCAACGCCGGCACAGCACCGACCCCGGCAACCAGCATCAACTGCACGGCAGCCGGCTCAAAGACAGCTATGCTCACATAGGACTGTAAAACTGCTTTAACCTGTTGTGGAAATGAAACACGGCTGTTCATCGCCTGTTGAAGCGTTTGCAGCAGAAATTCGGCCGTTTCCTCATAAAGATGAATAAATAAGGTCTCTTTATCAGGAAAATAGAAGTAAAATGTGCCCACCGAAACAGCGGCTTCATCAACGATGTCGCGCACTGTGGCCGCCTGATACCCTTTTTCGGCGAAAATCTGTACCGCGGCCTGCATCATGGCCGTTCTTTTGGCATCTTTTTTCTGTCTTGTTTTATCACTGCTTTGATATGGCATGGCTCTATTTTAGGCGAGTTCCGCTCACATTGCGAGTGAACGCGCCACCGGTTCAAAATCATGATCGAAGAGCAACTTACCCTTTCCCTGGATGACACGGCCGCTGATCCCCTCTACCGCCAGATTTACTTGCAGCTGCGGCACATGATCCTCAACGGCGATCTTCTACCAGGAACAAAGATACCGCCTAGCCGCAAACTGGCGGCACAGAATGGGATCGGCCGTATTACAGTCACCCAGGCTTACAACCAGCTTGAAGCTGAAGGTTTTGTCACCAGTCGCCCCGGTTCGGGCACTTTTGTTGCCGAAAAACTCACCGCGAGCCCTCTGCCGGCGCCGCAGGAACTATTCAGTCCCACTCTCTCAACCTGGGGGCGCCGCATCCAAAACGCCTCCAAGCCACCGCGCCGCGAGAAGCCGCGTTTGGATATCGATTTTGGTTTCGGCCGTTCATTTCCGCACATCTTTCCTTATGATATCTGGCGGCGTCTGCTGGCGCGCTATCTCAGTACCGACGATGTCATGCTCTCGCGCTACGGGTCGCCATTAGGTTTCTATCCGCTCCGCGAAGCACTGGCCGGCTACCTGGTCCACCAACGCGGCGTCAAATGTACCCCGGAGCAGGTAGTCATCGTCAGCGGCGCGCAGCAAGCACTGGATATTCTGGCCCGGCTGCTGTTTAATGAAGGCGACAAAGTCGTGGTTGAGTCGCCGGGTTATAACCATGCCTACCGCCTCTTCCAGGCCCACGGCGCGCACCTGTATCCCCTGGCCGTCGATGAATACGGCCTGCCCGTCGCCGATCTGCCGCAGGGAAAAAAGGTTAGGGCTGCCTTCGTGACGCCCACGCACCAATTTCCCCGCGGCGGCAGCCTGCGCCTGGATCGACGCTTGAGGTTATTAGAATGGGCCAGGACGCAGGATGCTCTTATTCTGGAAGATGATTATGACAGCGAACTGCGTTATGACGGCCGTCCCTTGAGCGCCTTACAAGGGCTTGACGAAAGCGGTCACGTGGTTTATTTGGGCACCTTCTCCAAGGTTCTTTTCCCCGCCTTACGCCTGGGCTACGTCGTCCTGCCGGAGTCGCTCTTGGCGCCTTTCAGCCAGACGCTGGCCCTGGTAGATCGCGGCGCACCCACCCTCACCCAGGCCGCCGTGGCCGACTTCATCGCCGAAGGTTATTTCGAGCGCCATTTGCGCTGTCTGCGAACCGCTTACGCCGAACGGCGCGAGACCCTGGTCAAAGCCCTGGACGCCGCTCTTGGCGATAAAGTGTCATTTTCGCGCATTCCTGCCGGCTTGCACATCATGATCCACCTGCATCCGCATTGTGATGAGGAAGATGTCATCCAAAAAGCTGCCTCCGCCGGCGTGGGCGTTTATCCCGGCGCTCCCTACTATCTTCAAGAACCGGCGCCGCCGTCAATTCTGCTCGGTTTTAGCGGTCTTAACGAGGAACAAATCCAGGAAGGTGTTTCACGCCTCGCGGCTGTAATCCCTTTTCCAACTACCCGACAGTTTTAATTCAAGGACCCGGACGAGATCGGACGAGATCAGATGAGTAGTGAAAATGCTTATTTATCCGATTTCATCGGTTCTCGTCCGCGTCCTCAATCCCTTCCCTGGGCAAAATGTCGGGTAGCCAGATCCCATTTTCCTCAATTGATTTTAACTTTCTTATCGGGGTAGGAAAAGCAGGGCTACACCGGCGATGGCCACGGCCGTTCCCAAGATTCCGCGGCGGCTGACCCGCTGGCCGTAAGCTAAATATTCGATGGGGACCAGCAGAATCGGCGGCAGGGCCATTAAAGTTGAAGCAATACCCAGGCGCGCATTCTGCACCGCGATGAGTGACAGCCAGATTCCCAGGAATGGGCCGACGAATGAACCGGCAACAATCGCCTTGAAAGCTTTTGGATCGCGCCACTGCTCAAAGGTGTAACGAACCTGCCGCGTAAGCGCCGCCATGCCCCACAGAACAATGATGGCGACCAATATACGGATGATCGTCGCCGAAACCGTGGAGAAGCCGCCAACTAAGCCATACCGCGCCGTTACCAGATTGGCCACCTGCCCTAAAGCACCCGCCAGTCCAAATAGGATGCCCTTACGATATTGTTTGTTCTCCACGACCGTTTGGCCCGCTCTTTTTTCGGTGACTACCCAACCAATACCACCCACGGCCAGTAAAATACCCACCATCTCGACGGGCGTTACCTGCTCGCCAAAAAGAAACCATCCGAAAATGACGCTGTAAATCGGCACCGTGGACATGAGCAGCATGGAGAGGCGCGGCCCGATCATCACATAAGCACGGAACAAGAAGGTGTCGCCAAGCACCAGGCCCAGGATGCCCGATAAGGCAAACCAGAACCAGCGAAAAGGCTCTGTTCCCCAGGGAAACAGGGTCCCTTCGACGATCAGATGGGCGATAGTTAGAAAGGCGAAGGCGAAAAGCAGGCGGCTGCGGTTAACGACCTGGGAACCGACGCGGCGGCCGCTGTAGCTGAAAAATACGGCCGTTAACGACCACATAACGGCCGTGCCCAGCGCGGCCAGTTCACCCCAGATCATGTTGGTTTCTCCCCCGTCAAATCGGCTGCTGTTCTTCCATGTACAAAGTAAGTTTTTTGTCCATCACTTTCAGGCAGCCAAGAACCCGGCGGCGCAGTTTTCGGTTCAGGAATCTGACCGCCTTCTTTGGCGGCAGCAACTTATAGCTGATCAATTCACTTTTAGGCAGTTTGATTGCTGCGATCTCTTTGGCTGTCAGGACTGGCCCCAGGAAAATAAAGTTCATGCTTTCCGTACGCGACTTATTTTCATCGCTGAAGTCCACGGCTAGCAGCCGGCTGGTTTCGCACGAAAGTCCTAATTCCTCGTCCACCTCACGAATCGCTGCCTGTCGGGGCGACTCATTCGCCTCAACTGTTCCCCCGGGTATTTCCCAGGTCTTCTTATACCTGGGCTGCACGATCAGCAGCTGTCCTTTCTTGTCAAACAACAGCATCCCGGCCGACATTCGTTTCTTAGGCAGTCCATTCTGATATTCTTTTCTATTCATGAGTAACACTACTTTCAGGTTTCAATCAAGATTGGTCCAATTTTAAAATTCTATCTCCATCATCTTAAAGCGCTTGAAATTGGACCAATCTGCGGAAGGGCTGCCTTAAAGGTTGGGCTTTACCGCCGCGGTTCCAAAGGGAATCGATCGCGGATTTGCCGGATATGCGCCGGTGTTGTCCGGCAGCAGCCGCCAATGCAGGCTGCACCCAGTTTGCGCCACTCGCGGCTCATCGTTCCAAATTCAAAAGGGTCCGATTCCCCCGTCCAATGGTGACCGGCAACGTCATATATTTCGCCGGAATTAGGGTAAACAATCACCGGAAGGTCGCTCACGGCGCGGACTTGTTCAATCAAACCAGAAATAAAACGCGGCGCCGTGCAGTTGATGCCGACGGCGGCAACGCGATCATGCTTATTCAAGAATTCCGCACATTCAGCAATCGGCGTGCCGTCGTGCAGATGCGCCTCATCCCGGCAGCTAAAACTAAACCAAGCATAACGCCCCGGCGTCTGATCTAGAAGACCGGCCAGGGCGCGCGCTTCGGCAAAATTGGGGATGGTTTCACAGGCTAACAAGTCCGCCCCGCTCTGGGCCAGGATCTGCCAGCGCCGGCGGTGAAATTCGGCCAATCCGGCCTCGTCCAGGTCATAATCTCCGCTGTATTCTGATCCGTCAGCGCGGTAGGCGGCGTATGGGCCGACACTTGCCGCCACCAGAGGCTGTAGACGTGCGGCGCGAACATCCTCCGCCAGCGAAACCCAATAGGCATCACGCTCTTCCAAGGCAAGTTGAACCGAGAAACGAATCAGGTCCACCGCTTCAGCTTCCATCAAGCCGCGGCTCTGAAACCCGGGGATCGTCGCCTGGTAGGTAGCCGTGGTGATGCAGTCCGCCCCCGCCCACAGGTAAGCGGCATGAACGCGGCGGATCAGTGCCGGATCATCCAGCAGCAGGCGCGCCGACCATAATTCATCACCTAAATCGGCGCCCAAGGCTTCAAGCTCCGTGGCCAGGGCCCCGTCAAGAATAAAGACGCCAAATTGATCGAGAAAAGGTTGGATCGGGTTCATGATCAGTTAAGGGCATTGATATAAGACGGCCGTTTAGGGAACAAAGCATTGAGCAGCACACGCGCTTCCACGTTTCTGGCATAGCAATCAGCCATGGCCAGATCCAATTCTTCCAGGTTGCGGTAACCAAACAGCAGTTGTAAGAAGGTTAGGCCGGGGAACAAGGCATCCGCATCCTCGACTTCTTCCGGCTCATAGCGGCCGATTTCCGTAATAAGACCATCCTCAAAAGTCAGTTTGAGGGTATCCGTAGCAAAGTTTAAGCGCAGCGAACCGCTGTGCCCGGCCACCACGCTCTCCGCCAGACGCCGCTCCAGAACCGGCGTGATGTGACGTATAAAGCCATGCAGATCAGGCACGCGAATATACCAGGCATACGGATTGTGTCGTTTCTCAAGCTG
>Ga0316576_10000234_pt1 | contig 23737 bp, 15 predicted proteins | sample S0NA_FD_203075 | JGI IMG/M metagenome (GOLD analysis project Ga0316576, IMG submission 203075) | Rhizosphere microbial communities from salt marsh grasses in Alabama, United States - S0-2_050615r3r5 | ecosystem: Host-associated > Plants > Roots > Rhizosphere | place: USA: Alabama | collected...
GCGCTTCCGCGGGCTCGATCCTGCCGGCCAGGATGGCGGTCATCGCCTGGGTGATGGGCATCTCGATGCCCAGGTTGTCGGCGAGCCGCGCCGCCGCCGGGGTCGTCTTCACGCCCTCGGCGACCTCGCGCATCGAACCGAGAATCTCGTCGATCGTCTCCCCTTTGCCGAGGCGGTTGCCGACCTGGCGATTGCGCGACAGCATGCTGGTCGAGGTGAGAACCAGATCGCCCATCCCGGCGAGCCCGCGGAAGGTGTCCGCCTCGGCGCCGAGGGCGACCGCCAAGCGTGTGATCTCGTGCAGTCCACGGGTCATGAGCGCCGCCTGCGTGTTGGCTCCGAGGCCGAGCCCGTCGATGATGCCGGCCGCGATGGCGACCACGTTCTTGAGCGCTCCGGCGAGCTCGACGCCGATCACGTCGGTGCCGGCGTAGCACCTGAGGTGGTGGTCGGAGAACTGCTCCTGGAGATCGGGGGCGAGCGTCATGTCCCGACAGGCGAGCACCGCCGCCGACGGGTCGCCGCGCACCACCTCGATGGCGAAGGTCGGGCCCGACAGGCAGCAGAAACGGCGGTCGGCGATGCCGAGTGCATCCGCCGCGATCTCGTCCATCCGGCGCAGGCTGTCGATCTCGATTCCCTTGGAGGCCGAGACCAGCACGACGTCGTCGCGGAGGTGCGGGGCAAGCCGGTCCATGACCCCACGACTGAACTGGACCGGAACCACCCAGATCCAGACATCGGCGTGGCTCGCGGCCTCCGCCAGGTCGTTGGTCGCCCGAATCGCCGGATGAAGCTCCGCGGCGGTGAGAAACAAAGGGTTGCGGTGCTCCGAGTTGATGCCGTCGGCGACCTCGGGTTCGAGCGCCCAGAGCCGGACGTCGTGATCGCGGCGCGCCATCTGGTGCGCCAGGGCGCAGCCCCACGAACCGGCGCCAAACACCGAGATTTTCATGACCTACCTCCAGAAGCCCGGTCCGAGCCGCGGCTCGTCGCCGGCGATCAGCTGACGGATGTTCGAGTGGTGGCGGAGGATGATGAGGATCGCCGCGGCCGCCACCGAGACGAGGGTGATCCAGTCGGGCCGATCGATCAGCTGCACCAGCACCGGAAAGCTCGCGGTGGCGATCATCGAGGCGAGCGACACCCAGCGGAACGCGACCAGCACGACGATCCAGACACCGAGCGCCGCCGACGCGCTCAGCGGTGCGATCACGAGGAATGCGCCGAACCCCGTCGCGACGCCCTTGCCGCCACGGAACCCGAGCCAGATTGGGAAGCAGTGGCCGACGACGACCGCCAGCATCGACGCGGCCAACCAGACGCTCTCGGGGTTGAAGACCATCATCGCCCACACCGCCAGCGATCCTTTGACGGTGTCGAGCACCGTCACCGCCACCCCGACCTTCCATCCGGCCGACCTGAGTGCGTTGGTGGCGCCCACATTGCCCGAGCCCTCGGCGCGGACGTCGCGTCCGGTGATCGAACGGACGAAGATGTAGGCGAACGGGATCGATCCCACGAGGTAGGCGAACGCCACCAGCAGGAGCTCGATCGTGTGCGTCATCCCAATGAAACCCTGTCGAGGGCAGTGTACACCGCGCCTCCCGGCCGAAGATCGCTGCGGAACAGCACGATCTCGGGGCACGAGAAGCCACCGATCCGGACGGTGCGGCCCCACTCGAGAAAGCGCTCGACCGCGCTGCGCGGCCAGCCGCGATCGATGCGCGCCTGGGTCAGGTGGAGCGACCACGGGCGTCGGTCGGCGGGAACATCCGACGACACCGCCGCCCGCTCGACCGCCGCGGCGACCTCGGGGCCGCCATCGGCCGAGCCGCCCAGCCACGCCACCCGAGGTCGGCGCGGGTCGGGGAAGAACCCGGCGCCCGACAGCTCGACCTCGACCGCGGCCAGCCCGCGTGCTTCGGCAGCGATCGCCCTCACGATCCCGGACAGTCGATGTGTCGGCGTCTCGCCGAGGAACTTCAGGGTGAGGTGCTGGCCCTCGGGCCGGGTCCAGCGGGCCCGCGGCAGCTCCGCCTTGAGGGCCTTCTGCTCTCGGCGGAGGATATCGCGCACCCGGTCCGGAATCTCGAGGGCAACGAACGCCCGGACGGTGTCGGGACGATCGGTCACCGGACGCCCGCCAGGCATCGTCGCAGCAGATCGAGCGCGCTGTTGCAGCTCCACTCGCGAACCACCGAACGGTTGCCCCGGAAGACCCGATGCTCGGCCGCCACGCCGTCCGGCCCGGCCACGGCCCAGTGGACCAGTCCGACCGGCTTATCCTCGGTACCGCCCGACGGCCCGGCGATGCCGGTGATCCCGACGCCCCAGTCGGCGTCCAGCCGCGAACGGACGCCGGACGCCATGGCGCGAGCCACCTCGTCCGACACCGCGCCGTGCTCGACCAGGGCGTCGTGGGAAACGCCGAGCTGATTCTCCTTGACCTCGTTGGAGTACGAAACCACGCCGCCGACGAACGCGTCGGACGCGCCGGGAACGTCGGTCAGCCGCGCGCTGACGAGGCCGCCGGTGCAGCTCTCCGCGGTCGCCAGAGTGAGCTCGCGGCGACGCAGATCGGCGATCACCGCCTCGGCGAGACCGTCGACGCCGACCGCGACGACGTCGTCACCGAGCCGGTCACGGAACGCTGCCTCCATCTCGTCGAGGCGATCGTCGACGTCGGAATCGGCGCCCTCGGCGGAGAGCACGAGCCGGACGACGCCGTACGAGGCCAGGATCGAGATGTCGTCCCGGCCGAACCGGTCGTACACGTCGCGCACCCGCTCCTCGACGTCGGACTCGAAGACGCCGCCGAGCAGCAATGTGCGCGACTGCCGGCGAAAGCCCGGTCGCCACTCGGCGAGCTCGGGCAGCAGATCGCGCTCGAGCATCTCCTCCATCTCCCACGGCACACCTGGAAACACCGCGAGCAGCCGTTCGTCCTTCGAGCACAGCATGCCCGGCGCCGTACCCCGGTTGTTGGGCAGGGCCCGGCACCCGTCGACCACCCGCGCCATTTCCGGCGCGTACTTCGGCACATCGCGTCCGAGGTCCTGATAGCGCTGCCGGATCCAGCCGTCGACCTCGCTGTCGCGATCGATGGTGCGGTCGAGGGCGCGGGCGACCGCGTCCCGGGTGACGTCGTCGGCGGTCGGACCGAGGCCACCGGTCAGCACCACGAGGTGGTGCCGGTCGAGCAGCTCCCGGATCGCCGCCGAGATCGCCTCCTCAGCATCGCCGACCACCCGTTTTTCGGTCACCGGGATGCCGATCTCCGCCAGGGCCGCAGTGATCGTGAGCGAGTTGCGGTCGAGCTTGGTCGAGCCCAGCAGCTCGCTGCCCACCGCGAGGCAGGCCGCGGTTCGTCGTCGGTCCGTCATCAGAGCCTCCGGGCACATGATAGCGGGGTGGTGGATGCCGGATGTTGGATGTTGGATGTTGGATGTTAGATGTTAGATGTTAGATGTTAGATGTTAGATGTTAGATTTTAGATTTTAGATTTTAGATTTTAGATGGGCGCTCCCGGCGTGAGCCCTCTCCCTTGTCCATTTCCATGTCCATGGTCGATTCTGCTCCCGATCCCGCTCCCGAATCCGATCCCGACTCGGAACCCGACTCCGATTCCGATTCCAGAGGAGCGTCGCGACGCCCGCTTCACCCCCCGTTTACACATCGATCATGCGACGGTATATTGATCGGCGGCACCATCTCTTTTTTGGCGACGTCCTCGCGACGGACCGATGATCGGTGCGCGGCGGCGTCCACGCGGAAGGAAGGAGAGTCTGAGCATGAAGCCGTCGGTTTGGCTGATCTTCCTGTTGACCCTGGCCGTGGCGATGGCCGTCCCGGCCGCGACCGTTCAACCCACCGATCCCCCGACCGCCCCGTCGGACACGCCGGCGAGCGTGGCCGACGACCCGGTGACGACGACCCGGGACGCACAAGGCGTCTGGTTCATCGAAGGTGGTGAGCTGTACGACGTCATGGAGGCCATGGGGTACGCCGTCGCCCAGGACCGGCTGTGGCAGATGGACCTGTTTCGCCGCCAGGGTCGGGGCACGCTGTCGGCCCTCCTCGGAGCGAGCCAGATTCCGAACGACGTTTTCCTTCGCACCATCGGTTACTCCGACGACGAGCTGACCCAGCTCTTCAATGAGCTGTCGCCCGAGGCCCAGACCCTCGTCCGGGGCTACACCGACGGCGTCAACCGCAGAATCGCCGAGTTCCTGGTCGGCTACGACTGGCTGAACATGCCGTACGAGTACTGGCTGCTCGGGCTCCAGTCGGTGCTCGCCGGGCCTGGTCTCCCGGTGTTGCCCGAGCCCTTCACGTACAACGACACGTTGGCCTGGCTGGCCCTCCTCCAGCGCAACTTCGATCCCGAAGGTCGGCCGGGGGCCACCGGTCAGCTCGACAACGCGGTGCTGGTCCAGACCCTGCTGGCGGTCTACGGCGATCCGGATCCGAACGTCGCGCTCGCCATGTTTGCGGATCTGCGCTGGATCAATGACCCGTCGGCTCAGACCTACATCCCATCGGGCCAGAAGACCGACATCGACAATCAGCTCGACCCGGGCCTCGCGGCGAGGTTCGCCGCGATGCCGGACCTCGCCGGAGCCGCAGCGCGGATCCGCGCACGCGGCGAGACCTACCACCGCCAGATGGAGGAGCTCAACGCCGACGTCAAGATGGGCAGCTACGCCTGGGTGGTCTCGGGTGACAAGACAGCCTCGGGCAACCCGATCGTCTACTCCGGTCCCCAGATGGGCTTCACCGCGCCGGCCATCGTCACCGAGGGCTCGATCCGCGGCGGCGGCCTCGAGATCTCGGGCATGACGGTGCCCGGCATTCCATTCATCATCATCGGCCGCACCCCGCATCACGCGTGGTCGATGCAGGTCGGCCACGCCCACACCATGGACTACTACCTCGAGGCACCACAAACGGTCGCGCTCCACCGCATGGAGACCATCGAGGTGTTCGGCGGCGACGACATCACGATCCCGATCTGGCGCAGCGCCCACGGTCCGATCATCGAGCCGCTGCCGTGGGATCCGACCACCAACCCGGAACCGGCAGCGCTGGTCGCCTGGGCGTACGCCCACTCGGGCCGAGAGGCCAAGTCCCTCGAGTCGTTCCTCGAGATGGCAAACGCGCAGAGCATCGCCGACTTCGACGCGGGCATCGAGGGCGTCGCCGTCAGTCAGCACTTCACCTACGCCGACCGCGACGGCAACATCGCCTATTGGATGTCCGGCTTCGATCCGATCCGAGCCGCGGGCGTCGACCCGAGGCTGCCGTCGATCGGAGACGGCACCCAGGAGTGGACCGGCGAGCGCCGCCCCAGGGCCCACGACTCCAACACCGCACAGGGCTACTACTGCGGGTGGAACAACAAGTCTCAGCTGGACTACAACAACGCCACCAACAACTACAGCTACTACCTCGGGAGAGCGCACCGGGCTCACGTCATCGACGAGTACCTCGCAGCCAACGACAACCTGACCTTCGAGGACGTGCGTGACCTCGCGCTCAACATCGCCACGACCGACAGCTTCGGTTCCGGCGGCAACCCGTGGGCGTTCGTCGCCGACCCGTTCTCCGCCGCCGTGGCGGCCGACCCGACGCCCGACCGCCAAGCTGCGGTCGACATGCTGGCTGCATGGGACGGCCACTTCGTGGCGGGCGGTCCGGCGGAGTGGCAGTTCGGCACCGACCGTGCCGACGCCTGGGTGCTGCAGGACGCCTGGATCCGCGAGGTCGTCCGGCTGGTCTTCGAGGACGAGTTCGCGATGGCCGGGATGGACGTTTCCGATCAGCCCACCTTCATTCTCTTCAACGTCCTGCTTCGCATGCTGGACGGTCCCGGCGCACCGCTGCCGGCGCTCTACCCCTGGTACCTCGACGTGACCGGCTCGGGTAAGCCGCAGACGCTCCCGGAGCTCATCGTGCTCGGCCTCGACAACGTGCTCGCCGACATGGGTCTCGGCCCGTACGGCGCGCCTCGCGGCGAGATCGTCTACACCCACGACGTCTTCGGCGAGCTGTGGCGGACCCCGTTCTCGAGCCGATCGACCTACGCCCACTGCGTCGAGTTCGACATGAACGGTCCGGCCCGCATCGAGAGCATGTTCCCACTCGGCGAGTCGGGCGAGGTCGTCCCGAACCAGTACGGCCAGGCGTCGTTCAACCCGAACTTCTTCAGCATGACCCCGGTCTTCGACCCGTTCACGCCGCGGCCGTTCCCGCTCTTCGAATAGCGACTCTCCGCTGCAACCTTCGCGCCCCGCTCTCCGGAGCGGGGCGTTTTTCGTGATGCTGGATGCTGGATGCTCGACGCCGAATTCGGATCTTGATGTTGGATGTTGGATGTTGGATGGTCGCTGGCTGCTGGACGGTCGGTGGGAACGCTTCCGATGCCGGACCGGGCGCGGCGCGTTCGGCGACTCGGCTCCGCCTCCGGACTCGGTTCCGGTTTCGGTCCCGGCTCCGAATTCGGAATCGGTCTCCGTTTCGGTCTCGGGCTCGGATTCGGAATTGGGTCCAGTTCCGGCCCCCGGAACCGTAATCGCGCGCGGACGCGGGGTTCGAGCTACAATCCCCCGGCACGCGGCAACCGGAGGATCTTCATGCCCAACGTCACCCGAACCATGGCCGAGTGGGCCGCATCGGTGCGCTTCGAGGACCTGCCCGACGAGGTGGTGGTCGCGTGCCGGCGCTTCTTGATGGACTCGGTGGGCTGCGCCCTGGGCGGCGCCCAGCAGCACGACGTCCACATCGCCCGTCGAGTGCTCGGGGAGTGCGCCGGCAGCGGCGACGCCACGGTGCTGGTGACCGGAGAGCGCTGGGACCCGGTGTCCGCCTCGCTGCTCAACGCGCTCATGATCCGGGTCATGGACTACAACGACATCTACTGGAAGCAGGACCCGTCGCACCCGTCCGACCTCATCCCGGCCGCCATGGCGTGCGCCGAGCGCACCGGCCGGTCCGGACGGGATCTGCTGGTCGGGATCGCACTCGCCTACGAGTTCGAGCAGCGGCTGTGCGAGGCGAGCTTCCCCGGCGTGCGCGAGATCGGCTGGCACCACGCCACCCTGACCGCCGCCGCAGCGCCGATCGCCGCGGGCCGGATGCTCGGCCTCGACGCCGAACAGATCCAGCACGCGATCGGCATCTCCGCGTCACGCCACTGCACGACCGGGTCGGTGACCGCCGGCAAGCTGACCATGATGAAGAACACCGTCGATCCGATGGCGACCCAGTCGGGCGTGCTGGCCGCGCTGCTCGCCGAAGAGGGCTACACCGGCCCCGAGCACGTGCTCGACGGCAAGGAGGGCTTCGGCCACGTCTTCGACACCGAGTGGCGGTTCGACATCCTCACCGACGGCCTCGGCGAGTCGTGGCGCATCCTCCAGTGCGGCATGAAGTTCTTCCCGACCGAAGCGCTGACTCACGCGCCGATCTCAGCCACCCTCGACCTGGTCACGGAGCACGACCTCGCCGCCGAAGAGATCGAGTCGGTCACCATCTACTCGCTGGAGCGCGCGGCCGACATCCTGGCCGACCCGTCGAAGTACGAGCCGCACACCAAGGAGACCGCTGACCACTCGCTGCCCTACGTGATCGCCGCCGCGGTGGCCGACCGCCAGGTGACGCCGCTCCAATTCACCCCCGACAAGATCATGGATCCGAAGATCCGGGCCCAGCTGAACAAGGTGCGGGTGATCGCGGACCCCGAGATCGAGGCGGTCTTCCCCGAGCTGCAGCGGGTCCGGGTGGTGATCCGGACCACCGACGGCCGGGAGTTCTCCGAGCAGCTCGACTACCCCAAGGGTGATCCGCGCAACCCGTTGACGGACGACGAGATCGCCGGCAAGTTCGCCGCACTCGCCGACGGGATCGCGACGCCGGACGATGTCGAGAGGATGCGGACGGCCATCGGCCGGGCCGAGGAGTTCGACGATGTCAGGGAGCTGATGGCGAGGCTCACCGTCGCACGATGATCGGACGCGGACGCGGACACGGTCGCGGATGCCGAATCGGAATCGGAATCTGAGTCGGGATCGGGATCGGGATCGGGATCGGAGACGAGCATGCCACAGACGATCACGGAGAAGGTAGTCCAGGCGCACGCGGTCGGGCTCGACGACGGACACGAGGTCCGCGCCGGCGACATGGTCACGGTGCGGCCGGCGCACGTCATGACCCACGACAACACGGGGGCGATCCTCCCCAAGTTCCGATCGATCGGGGCCGCCGGAGTCGCCGACCCGGCCCAACCGGTGTTCGCCCTCGACCACAATGTCCAGGATCGGTCGGACGCCAACCTCGCCAAGTACGCCGCGATCGAGGCCTTCGCACGTGAGCAGGGCATCGTCTTTCATCCCGCGGGGGCCGGGATCGGCCACCAGCTGATGATCGAGAACGGCTTCGTTCACCCCGGTTCCCTGGTCGTCGCGTCGGACTCGCACTCGAACATGTACGGCGCAATCGGCGCGGTCGGCACACCGGTGGTGCGCACCGACGCCGCGGCGATCTGGGCGACCGGCGTGACCTGGTGGCAGGTGCCTCGCACCGTCCGGGTGGTGCTCCAGGGCGAGCTCCGACCGGGGGTGGTGGGCAAGGACGTCATCATCACCCTCTGCGGCCTGTACAGCTCGGGCGAGGTGCTCAACACCGCGGTCGAGTTCGACGGTCCGGGGATCGCCTCGCTGTCGATCGACGAGCGCATGACGATCGCCAACATGACCACCGAGTGGGGCACGCTGGTCGGCTGGTTCCCGTACGACGACGCGACCTCGCGCTACCTTCGCGGTCGGGCCGCCGTGCTCGACACGATGGGCGTCTCTGACCGACTGACCGCCGAGATGATCCGCCGCTGGGACGCCGATCCGCCGGGTCCGGACGACGACGCCGAGTACGCCGCCGAGATCGTCCTCGACCTCGACGAGGTGTCGCCGCACGTGTCGGGCCCGGACACCGTCGCGGTCATGCGTTCGGTGTCCGACATCGCCCGCGAGCGGGTCGAGATCGACAAGGCCTACCTCCTGTCGTGCGTCAACTCGAGGCTCGACGATCTCGCACAGGCGGCCGACGTCCTGCGCGGCCGCCGGGTCGCGGACGGCGTCCAGCTCTACGTCGCGGCCGCCTCGGAGTCGGTGCAGCGCGACGCGGAGGCGAAGGGCATCTGGCAGGATCTGGCCGCCGCAGGCGCGGTCACGCTGCCGCCGGGCTGCGGCGCATGCATCGGGTTGGGTGCAGGGCTGCTCGAGCCGGGCGAGGTCGGGATCTCGGCGACCAACCGCAACTTCAAGGGACGCATGGGCTCGCGCGACGCGAAAGCCTACCTGGCGAGCCCCACGGTGGTGGCGGCGTCGGCGGCGGCTGGCTTCATCACCGGTCCGGACGATCTCGGCGGGTCGACGCCGGACGCCCGCTTCACCGACCTCGGGTGGTCCCCGACCGAACGCGACGTCGCGATCCTCGACGGCTTCCCCGAGCAGATCTCCGGTCGTGCCCTGCTGCTGCCCGTGGACAACCTCAACACCGACGGTATCTACGGCAAGGACGTCACCTACCGGGACGATCTGACGCCGGACGAGATGGCCGGCTACGCCATGGCCAACTACGACCCGGACTTCCAGAACGTCGCCGCCGACGGCGACATCATCGTTGCCGGTCGCAACTTCGGCACCGGGTCGTCGCGCGAGCAGGCGGCGACCGCACTCAAGTACCGCGGCATCAGAGCGGTGGTCGCGGCCAGCTTCTCGCAGACCTACCTGCGCAACGCCTTCAACAACGCCTTCATCTGCCTCGAATCGCCGAAGCTGGCCGCCGCCATGCGCGACGCTCGCGCGGCCGACGCCGAAGCCGGGTCGAAGACCATCGCGGCCGGCGATCTGGTCGTCGACTTCAAGCGGGCGAAGGCGACCTGGAACGGCGCCGAGTACCCGCTGTCACCGGTCGGACCGGCGGCCCAGGAGCTCGTGCTCGCAGGCGGGTTGGAGGCATTGACGCGGCAGCGATTGGCGGGGTAGCGCCCGAGTCGGCGCTACCAACCACCCGAGGCGCCGCCGCCACCGAAGCCGCCACCACCGCCGGAGAATCCGCCTCCGAAGCCGCCGCCGCCGAATCCACCGCCGCCCCACGAGCCGCCGGTCGGAATCCACCACGCACCCCCGGAACGCGGCGTTCGGATGCGCTTGCCGGCATCGGTGTGCCAGATCAGCGCGCGCAGGATCGGGTATCCGACGAGCCAGGCTGCAGCCAGCGCCATGCCCCACTTGGGTCCGAACATGGCCCCCGGGAACGCGAAGAAGAACGGCGTCAGGAAGAGGTAGAGGAACCAGCCCGCGCCGCCCTTCGAGAATAACGCGGACAATGCGAACGTTCCGATCACGGCCAGGAAGATCACCGCCGCGGCGAGACCGGGCACGCCCGTGTCGGACGACGGTCGGGCGGCCGGGAGCCGGGCCCCCAGATCAGGGTCGCCGCGGATCGCTGCGCCGATGACGTCGATCGCGGCGCGAGTGCCGCCGGCGAAGTCCCCCCGGCGGAAGGCGGGCGTCATCGCCCGGTCGATGATCCGCCCGGCCAGCGCGTCGGGCAGCACTCCCTCGAGACCGTAGCCGACCTCGATCCGGATCCGACGGTCGTCGCGCGCGATGACGATCAGCGCGCCGTTGTCGCGCTCGGCCTCGCCGAGCCGCCACTCGTCGACCACTCGAATCGAGTAATCCTCGATCGGGACTCCGTCGAGCGTGGGAATCGTGAGCACCGCGACCTGGGCGCCGGTCTCGTTCTCCAGCGCCTCGAGGGTCTGTTCGATCTCAGCCGCCTCGGTCGACGTGTACAGACCCGCGAGGTCGGTCACACGGCCCTCGAGCCGCGGCACCTCCGCCGACGCCACCGGGAGCGAGCCGAGGACGATCACGGCGCACGCGAGAATCGCCAGCCGTTTCATCGGTCGCTGACCCTCAGCTCGTTGTCGAGCTCGTCGATGTCGTCGGGGCGGATCTCGAGTCGATGGGCCTCGAGGAGCCGTCCGGCGTCGCCGATCGCTTGAATCAGCGCCTCGGTCGGCCGGCCCTGGCGAACTCCACGAACCACGCCGTCGACGATCTGCTGCCACGCCCCGTCCGGCACCACCCGGTTGATCCCCGCATCGCCGAGCACGACGACCCGGCGCTCGAACAGGGCGGCGAAGATCAGGATTCCGGTTCGATCGCGGGTCGCGAACACCTCCTCGTCGATGAACGCCGACGCGGCGCGCTGTCTCGCCCGGAGCTCGAGCAGGCGGTCACCGATCAGCCATCGCTTGAGCGGGTTCGAGATCCGCGCGACGACAGGCCCGAGCAGACCGACAACGACCAGAGGAAGGACGACCCAGAGCCAGACCGAACCGCCCCAGAAACCACCGAGAGAGTGGACGGCAACGCCCGTTCCACCGCCGATCAGCCCGCCGAGCACGGCCGCCTTCCAACCGGCCAGCGGGTAGTCGTCACACTGCCCGACGACGTACGGCACAATCTCGCCCGAGGTCGCGCCTTCGGCCATCCGGGCCGCATCGGCGATCGCCCGGCGATCGGCGTCCGAGAACAGGTCGTCGATCGGAAGCAAGGCTCAGAACTCGACCGTCGGCGGTGTCTCCGCGCCTTCGTTCGACTCGAAGTAGGCCTTGGACTGGAAGCCGAGGAAGTTGGCGAAGATCACGGTCGGAAAGCTCCGCCGGGCGGTGTTGAATTCGCGCGCCACCTCGTTGTACCGGTTGCGTTCGACCGCGATCCGGTTCTCGGTGCCCTCGAGCTGGACCTGGAGATCGCGGAACGCCTGGACCGCCTTGAGCTCGGGGTACCGCTCGACCACCACCAACAGCCGTGAGAGGGCGGACGTCAAGCCGTCCTGAGCCTCCTGGAACTGCGCCATCTGGGCCGCGTTCGGCGCCTGGTCGAAGTTGATCTGACTGACCTTGGAGCGCGCCTCGACCACGTTGGTGAGCGTCTCCTGCTCGAAGTCCGCCGCACCCTTCACGGTCGCCACCAGATTGGGGATCAGATCGGCCCGTCGCTGATAGACGTTCTCGACCTGCGCCCACGCCGAATCGACGTTCTCCTCCAGCCCGACCAGCCGATTGTAGCTTCCGACGCCCATCAGGACGATCACCCCGAGGATGAGCGCCAACACACCGCATCCGATTGCAGCGAACTTCATTGTCGTCACCGTCCTCCCTCAGTCGATTCGGAGTCTCCGGCAGATTATACCGATCTCCCCGCGGTCGCCATCCGATCCCGGCCCGGACGGTCCCCACGTCGTCTTGGTCGGCCTCGCGAAGTCGAGATTCCACATTTTGTCAAACGCTCAAATTGACATCGATCGATCATGGGTCCACTCTTCGGAATAGGAGTGAGTCCGCCCACCCGGCGGTTGTGGAGGAGGAACCATGAAGAGGATCGCTCGGATCGTCCCGCTGATCATCGTTGCCGTGATCGCGGTCATCGCGCGTGCCGGAGCGCCGGCGGGCGACGCCGCGTTGGGCAGCCAGCCGTACGCGAAATTCGAGACCGACGGCGTCTGCGCCGGGTGCCACGTCGATCTCACCCGTCAGCACCACCAGGCGCTGATGTCCCAGTCCTTCGTCCACCACTGGGATGAGATCGAGTACTTCGAGCTCGCCCTGCCGCACAGCCGGAAGCTCGACAAGGTCGCGGGCGTGAAAGCCGGCTGCAATGGATGTCATGCGCCGCTCGCATTCCTCGCCGGTGACATCCCGCCGAAGCGGCCGGCCGAAGCGACCCGGGCCAACGAGGGTGTCAGCTGCGCGCTCTGCCACGCGATCACCGGCCACGAGGGCGAGGTGCCGTTCAACTTCAACTACACGGTCGACCCCGAGGCCGGCATGCAGGGGACGCGAGCCGGCGTCGAGAGCCCCGGCCACGAGATCGTCGTCAACCCCTATCTGGGCTCCGCCGAGTTCTGCGGCACCTGCCACAACGAGAAGGACCCCTGGGGGATGTGGGTCAAGGCCACCCACCTCGAGTGGCAGGACAGCCCACAGGCCGCGGCCGGCATCGTCTGCCAGGACTGTCACATGCCGCCGGCGGCCGGCAACTCCGCTCCCGAAACGGGTGGTGTCGACCACCCTGACGTCCGTTGGCACCTCTTCCACGGCGCCCACGACACCGGCAAGCTGATGGGCGCGGTCGAGGTCCGGATCCACCCGTCCGAGCTCGAGGTCTCACCGGGTGGGCAGGTCGTGTTCACCGCGACCGTCGTCAACGCCAAGGCGGGCCACATGATCCCCACGGGCTCGGCCGAGGAACGGGTCGTCTGGCTCCACGTGGAAGCCGTCGACGCCGATGGTCGCATCCACCATCTGCCGGTCGACGCCAAGGGGTTCGACGGCGAGGCCCTGACGATCGCCTCGGCCGACGCCCTCGCCTATCAGGACATCGGCGACATCCAGGAGATCGAGGGGTTCAAGGGGCTGCCGCGGGACGGCGACGTGCCCGCCGGCGACCGGATCTTCCGTCTTCCGTACCTCGACGACAAGGGCCGCATGACCGTCGCACAGTGGAACACCGCCGGGTTCGGCACCGACTATCGACTGGCGCCGCTGGAAGCCAAGAACGAGACCTTCACCTGGACGCTCCCGGCGGACCTGCGGCCGGGTCCGGTGACCGTGACTGCGACAGTGTGGTACTCGAAGATCGTGTCCTCGGTGGCCGACTTCCTCGGCGTCCCCGGCGAGGAGGCCGCCCCGGTCAAGATGAGCGAGCACTCGACCACGGTGGAGATCAAGGCGAAGAGCTGACGCAGCAGAGACTTCAGTGAGAGGCCTGCCGTCGCCTCCACCGATGGGGTACTCTACGTCCTCGGAGGATCGGCATGTGCGGTTTGGTGGGCATCCTGTCCCGGGGGGGCGACGCTGGGGAGCGGCGGGAGATCGTCCGCCGGATGGCCGGCTCGCTGGTCCACCGCGGTCCGGATGGTGAGGGCTTCGCCGGCCGGCCTGACTGCGACCTCGGTTTTCGCCGGCTCGCCATCATCGACGTGCATGCCGACTCGCCACCGTACGCCAACGAGGACCGGAGCGTCTGGTCCATGGCCAACGCCGAAATCTACAACTGGGACGACATCGTGGCCGACCTGCGGTCGCGCGGCCACACGCTGAAGACCCAGGTCGACACGGAGGTCATTCCACACCTGTACGAGGAGGTCGGCGACCGTCTCGTGGACCGCATCAACGGGATGTTCGCGCTCTGCGTCTGGGACGAACGACGGCAACGGCTGCTGCTCGGGCGGGACCGAACCGGCGAGAAGCCTCTCTACTACTGGTGGAACGACGGCGAGCTGGTGTTCGGCTCCGAGCTCCGCTCGATACTCGTCCACCCCCGGGCGCCCCGAGCGGTCGATCCGATCGCACTGCGCCGCTACCTGCTGCACGACTACTTTCCGGCGCCGTTGAGCCCGATCGCCGGCATCCGTAAGCTCCCCGCCGGACACATCCTGACGGTCGAGGACGGACGGCTCGCGGTCCGACGTTACTGGGATCTGGCCGATCACTTCCGGCAACCCGACATCGCCGCCCGCCGCCCGGCCGACATCGCCGCGGAGCTCGACCACCGCATCGCGACCGCGGTCGGGCGCCGTCGTCGGGCCGATGTGCCGGTCGGTGTCTTTCTGTCCGGTGGGATCGACTCGTCCGCGGTCCTCGCCCACCTCGCCGACCAGGTCGGGCCGGGCGTTCCGGCATTCTCGCTCGGCCACACCGATCAGAGCTTCGACGAATCGCGGTTCGCCCGCGAGACCGCCCGTCACTTCGGTGCCGATTTCCACGAGCTCGTGCTCGGAGAGGACGACCTGGCCGACGGCCTGCGTCGGGTCGGCGAGGGCTTCGACGAGCCGCTCGGCGACGCCTCGATCATCCCGACCCACCTGCTCGCCCGATTCGCCGTTCAGGAGGTCAAGGTCGTACTGTCCGGTGAGGGGGCCGATGAGCTCTTCGCCGGCTACCCGACCTATATCGGCAATCGTGTCGCCGGCTGGTATCGCCGGCTCCCGGGACCGCTTCGCCGACCGTTGGTCTCGGGCATCCGCGCGCTGCTCCCGGTGTCCATGGGCAACGTCAATCCGGACTACCTGCTGAGCCGCTTCGCCGCGGCGGCCGAGCGCGACCTCGTCGAGCGGCACCACACCTGGTTCGGCAGTCTCCGACCCGAACGCCATCCGGAGATCCTGTCCGCCGCCGTCATGGCGGCACTGGGCGATGACGATCCTTTCGCGTCGGCGCGGCGGACGGTCGACGGCAAGCGACTGCCCGACCCGCTGTCGGTGCTGCTGTACACGGACTTCTCGATGTACCTTCAGGACGATCTGCTGACCAAGGTGGACCGTTCGACCATGCTCGCCTCGCTCGAGGCCCGGGCGCCGTTTCTCGATCACGACCTCGCCGAGTTCGTCGCCGGCATCCCCTCCAAGCTCAAGCTCCGGGGAGTGTCGACCAAAGCGATCCTCCGCCGAGCCGTCGCGGACCGTCTGCCGTCCGACGTGCTCAGCCGACGCAAGCGCGGCTTCAACATCCCGTTCTCGCGCTGGCTGCTGCACGGGCTCGGCGACCAGCTCCGGCGCCGCTTTTCCCCGGAGCGGGTCGACGCCCGCGGCGTGCTCGACCCGGTCGGAATCGGCAATCTCATCGACGAGCACATGAGCCGGCGGACCGACCACAGAAAGCCGCTGTTTTCGCTGCTCGCCCTCGATCTGTGGTGCGATCGGACATTCGGGGAGGGCGCACCCGTGCCGATCGCCGAGCCGGCTCCGACCCGGGATCTCCCGACGTGACCACGGACCGGCACTCCATGCTGCTCGCCGGCTGGTCGCTGGTGATCGTGATCTGCCTGGCCTGGGGGATCGGCAGCTACCCATTGATCGACCAGGACGAAGGGCGCAACGGCGAGGTCGCCCGCGAGATGGCCGCCACCAACGACTACGTCCTGCCCCACCTCAACGGTCTGCCCTACATCGACAAACCGGTGCTTTCCTTCGCCGCGACCGCCGCCGCAATGGAGCTCCTCGGACCGACCGAGCTCGCGGCTCGGCTGGTTCCGCTGCTGTGCTCATTGGCGACCGCCCTGCTCATCGGGTGCTACGCCGGCCGATGGTACGGACGCGAGGCGGGATGGGTCGCCGGCATCGCGGCGATCGCGGCGCCGCTGTCCCTGGCGTTCTCCCGGGTCGTCATCCTCGACAGCCTTCTCGCGTTGCTCGTGGCGGCGTCGTTGGTCGCCTTCGACACCGCGATCGAGCGTCGGGTCGCGGGTCGGAACGACCGGCCGTGGAATGTGCTCGCCTGGGCCGCAATCGGGCTCGGGATTCTGACCAAGGGACCGGTTGCGCTCGCCCTGCCGCTGATGATCGTGGCTCCGTACGCCGTCTGGCGACGGGCGTCCTGGGCGGTCTGGAACCCGATCGGCCCGGTGATCGCCGCCGCTCTGGTCGCGCCGTGGGTCGGTTTCATGGAGGCCCGTCTTCCCGGCTACCTCCGGTACGTCGCGATCACCGAGACGTGGCAGCGGGTGAGCAGCGACGAGCTCCAGCGGTCGCAGCCGTGGTGGTATCTCATCGCCATCGCGGCGGTCGGTTTCTTCCCGTGGTGGCTGCTCGTTTTCGGGCGGCGGGACACGCGACCCCGGCCCGACCCGCGTCGGGTCCTGGCCTGGCTCTGGTTGCTGGTGCCGATGGTCTTCTTCTCGCTGTCCCGATCCAAGATGCCCCAGTACATCCTGCCGCTGATGCCGGCGGTCGCTCTCCTGGTGGCGTCCCGTTGGCGCGGCTCCCGCAGACCGGCCCGCCCCGGCGCGTGGCTCGCACTGGCGGGGTGGTCGGCCATCGCGGCCGCGATGATCGCGATCGCCGTCGGCGCGATCGACACCGGTCGCCTCAATCCCGCCGTCGCCGCCGCGCTGTCGACGCCGTCCTGGATCATGGCCGGTGTCTGTCTCACCGCGGTCGTGGTCGGTGCGGCAGCGATCCGATCGGAGCACCCTCGCGCACTGGTCGTCGCCCTCGGCCTGCCGGTCGTGGCGATTCCCGTGGTGCTCGGTCCGGCGATCTCGGCGTTGGCGGAGGACCGTTCCGAGCGCGCCCTCGTCCAGTTGATTCAGACCGAGCTGCCGGCCGAAACCGAGGTTCTGGGACTCGAGGCGTGGCGCCCGTCCGTCGCGTTCTACCTCAGGCGACCCGTGCCGATCGCAAGCCGGGACGGCGACGAGCTGCGCAGCAACTTCATCGTCAGGACCGCCGAGCGCTGGATCCGCGACGACGGCGTGCTCCGCCCGGTCCCCGACCCGCCGTCGTCCGTGGCGCGGTGCGACCAACCGACCGTCGTGCTCGTCCATGCGCGTCGGCGGGACCTTCAGTCGATGCTGGCGACATCGGGGCTCGAGACGATCTGGTCCGGCCCGAAGCTGGCCGCCTTCTTCTGCGATCCTTCGGCGCCGCGGCCCGAACCGACGCCGGTTCCCGTCGCGTCGGACTAGAATCGGCGGCGGGCACCCGCAGGGATCCACGCCGCCGGCGGCCGAGCCGCGATCGGCGCGGGGCGCGTCGTCGCTCCGTCGAGCTCGGCGCGGTCATGGCGGAAACCTCGGGATCGGATCTATAATGCAGTGTTGAGATGGTCATGAAACCGTCAGATCCCGCACCCGGAGCGGACGAGGTCTCGGCTGTCGACGCGCAACGTGCCGCCGAGCCGACGACCGCCAGGAAACGGCCGCCTCACGACGGTGCGATGCCTCTGCTCCGATGCCTGGTCGTGTCGCACGACGTCGACGCCCGATCACTCCTCGACTCGATGCTCAAGGTGCGGCGCCACATCGTCACCGCGTGCGACCACACGGAAGTGGACGATCTCGACCTCACCACGCTGTCGCCCCACCTGGCGATCATCGACTGGCGCCTGCCCGACGACGCCGCGCCGGAGCTCATCCGCCGAATCCGCGAGGACGGCCGTCACTCGCCGACCTGCCAGATCCTCGCCGTCGCGGACTCCAACAGCGGCTCCGAGCTGTCGACGATCTTCGACGCCGGCGTCGCCGACGTCCTGACCGAACCTCTGGAGCCGGCGACCGTCGAAGCGAGGATCCGGGTTCACGAGCACATCGCCGCGGAGTTTCTCAAGCTCGAGCGGGCGTACGCCGAGCTCCACCAGAGCCACGAGCGGCTGCTGATCTCCTGCGGCGGCCAGGAGGACGGTCTCTGGGACGCCAGCCTCCGGACCGGCGATCTCATCCTGACGCCCGAGTGGGAGAACCTCCTCGGCACCAGCGTCGAGCAGCTGACCACCGTCGACGCCTGGCTCGACCACGTCGACGAGGAGGACCGGGACCGTATCCGACAGCTGGTCGACTCGGTCGCCCGCGGCGAGCTGCAGTCGCTCGAGCAGTACTACAGAATCAAGCGGGCCGACGGCACGACGCGGCGGGTGATGATGCGCGGCGAAACCGTCCGCGACGGCAACGGCGAAGCGACCCGTCTGGTGTGCCGCCACACCGATGTCACCGACGACCACGTGACCTTCGACGAGCCTCGGACCAACCTCCTGGTCGACCCGCTGACCCGACTCGCCAGCCGAACGGTCCTGCTCGACCGGCTCCGACACGCCTTCGCCAGAGCATCGCGCATGCAGGACAAGCCGTTCGCCGTCCTGTTCTTCGACATCGACCGTTTCAAGAACGTCAATGACAGCCTCGGCCACCTGGTCGGCGACAAGCTGTTGACGGCGATCGCGGACCGGGTGCGCTCGATCTGCCGGCCGAGCGACACGGTGTGCCGGTTCGGCGGCGACGAGTTCGTCATCGTCGCCGAGGACGTCGAGTCGGTGCGCGACGCGACGTCGATCGCGGGTCGGCTCCACCAGGAGTTCCAGGTGCCGTTCTCGCTCGACGGTTCGGAGGCCTACGCCACGGTCAGCACCGGCATCGCGATGTGGCATCCCGGATACGAGAAGCCCGAGAACCTGCTCCGCGACGCGGACAACGCCATGTACCGCGCCAAGGAGCTCGGCCGCAACCGCTATGCGGTCTTCGACGAGAAGATGCACGCCGAGGTGGTCGCCACCCTCGAGCTCGAGAACGACCTCCGACGGGCGGTGGCCCGAAGGGAGTTCCGTCCGTTCTACCAGCCGATCATCTCGCTCGACCGCGGCAACCTGGTCGGCTTCGAGGTGCTCGCGAGGTGGGACCACCCGACCCGCGGCCTGGTCAGCCCCGGAGAGTTCATCCAGGCGGCGGAGGAGATGGGGATCGCGGTCCAGATCGACCGCATCGTGGCCGACGAGGCCTGCCGTCAGGTGAGGCCGTGGCAGGTCCAGTACCGGATGGACCCGCCGATCACCATCAGCCTGAACATCTCGACCACGCAGTTCCTCCAGCTCGAGCTGGTGTCGAGGATCGACCACACGCTGCGCCAGAACGGGCTTTATGGCCGGGACATCAAGCTCGAGGTCACGGAGAGCGTGCTGATGGAGAACACCGAGCACGCGACGGCCATGCTCGACCAGCTGTCGGCGCTCGACATCGGTCTCAGCATCGACGACTTCGGCACCGGCTACTCGTCGCTGTCCTATCTCAAGCGGTTCGAGATCGACTCGCTCAAGATCGACTACTCGTTCGTGACCCGGATGCTCGACGATGTCGACTCGATGGAGATCGTCCGGACGATCATCGATCTCGGACGAAACCTGGGCAAGACGACGATCGCCGAGGGCGTCGAGACCGACGCGCAGCTCGAGACCCTGCGCGAGCTCGGCGTCGATCAGGTCCAGGGGTTCTACATCGCCCGGCCGATGCCGGCGGAGAACGCCGGAGAGCTGCTCGACCGCATCCACGTGTCGAGGAACCACCTCCAGACGATCCTCGTCGATCGACTGGTCGACGATCAGAACGTCACCCTCGACGACAGCTGAAACAAACCCTTCTCTCAAGTCCGAAAACCACCACCGCTGTGCTAAGGTGAGAGGCGGCACACATAGCGGAGATCCGACGTCGTGTACCCCGGCTCATGGACCGGTGAAGGGGGAGCATGGATTGCGACGAGAATCGGGCCAACTCACCGAGCTGTCGCCTCGTTCGGACCTGCTCTGTACCATCTTCCACAAAACTGTGTTCATCCGTCCGGCTGCGGCCATCTGGCCGACGACCGCTCGGCGGTTTTCTGTGTGACCGAAAGGAAGAGGAGGGGGAGATGAGTGTTTCTTCTGCGCGGCTGTGCTCGACCGTCCGGAGCGCCTGGCGATGGGTCGTTGTGGCAGCCATCATCGTTCTCTTCACCGTGCCGTGCGAGGCGATCGACCTGTCCGGCTCATCGGGCAAGTTCCGGCTCAACATCGACACCACCGTGTCGTGGGGCGCTCGGTACAGAGTTCAGGACCGCGATCCGGCCATCATCAGCCCGTTCGAGGGCGGTACCGCGTGGTCGGTCAACGGCGACGACGGAGACCTCAACTTCGACAAAGGGATCGTGAGCAACACGCTGAAGGCGACGATCGACGTCGACTTGGGCGTCGATCTGGGCGGCAACCACAGCATCGGCGTCTTCTTGCGCGGCTCCGGCTTCTACGATTTCACGTTGAAAAACGACTGCTGCGAGCGGACCGAGCTCAGCCAGGAGGCGCTCGACTGGGCCGGCAGCCGAACCGAGCTGCTCGACGCCTACGCGTGGTGGCAGTTCCCGATCGGCGAGTTCCGGATCGGCCAGCAGGTGCTCAACTGGGGCGAGAGCACGTTCATCCCCGGGGGCATCTCCGTCACCAACCCGGTCGATGTCTCGGCGCTGCGGGTTCCCGGCGCCGAGCTCCGCGAGGCCTACCGGCCGGTCGGCTTGGGCTGGTTGTCGCTCAACCTCTCCCGCGACATCGCGATCGAGGCGTACTACCAGTTCGAGTGGGAGGAGACGGTCATCGACCCGCCCGGAACGTACTTCTCCACCAATGACTTCGCCGGCCGGGGCGGCGAGCGCGTCTTCCTCGCCTTCGCCAGCTTCCCGGACACCGGGGAGTCGCCGTTCTTCATGCAGCCGCCGGTCGACTACCCGTTCATGAGCGTGCCGCGCGGCGCCGATCAGGAGCCTGAGGACGGTGGCCAGTACGGCCTCGCCCTGCGCTGGTTCGTGCCGCAGCTCGGCGGCACCGAGTTCGGCTTCTACTACATCAATTACCACAGCCGGCTGCCGACGGTGAACGGCGTGACCGGCACCCTCCAGGGCGCGCTCGACGCCCAGGCCGCGGCACCCAACGCGGCGCTCGCGGTGTACGCCGCTCTCGGCGTGCCGCCGGGGGTCAGCCCCGAGGCCGACGCCGCCGCCGCGGGGGCTGCCAACGCCGCAGCGGTGGCGGTCTTCGCCAACACCGCGAGCTACTTCATCTCCTACCCCGAGGACATCAAGCTGTACGGCCTGAGCTGGAACGCCCAGCTCGGCACCTCGGGCATCGCCTTCCAGGGCGAGGCGTCGTACCGGCAGGATGCACCGTATCTGATCGACGATGTCGAGCTGCTGTTCGCGGCTCTGTCGCCGCTCAGCTCGCTCTTCGCCAACGCCAGCCAGGTGACCAACGGAACCCCGCTCGGCTTCGAGGAGACGGCCCTCGGCTACCGCCTCCACGACTCGGCGCAGCTCCAGTTCACGCTCACCAAGGTGTGGTCGCGGATCCTCGGCGCCGATCAGGCGGTGCTGCTGTTCGAGCCGGGCTTCGACTGGGTCTTCGACATGCCGGACAAGAACGAGCTGCGCTACGACGGCCCCGGCACGTACACCAGCGGCAACCCGGCCATGGCCGAGCCGGGCGGCGCCCACGCCGGCAAGGCCTCGGAGCAGGCCAAGCACTTTGCCGATCCGTTCTCGTGGGGATACCGGCTGGCCGGGAAGCTGAGCTACAACAACGCCATCGGTGCGTGGTCGCTGAACCCGCGCTTCGGCTGGCAGCACGACGTCGACGGTGTCACCCCCGGCCCCGGCGGCAACTTCATCGCCGGCCGGACCGCGTTGACCCTCGGCGTCAGCGCCACCTACCAGAACCGCTGGGAGGTCGACCTGAGCTACACCATGTACTCCGGTGCGGATCGCTGGAATCTGATCAACGACCGCGACTTCGTCGGCGGTTTCATCCGCTACTCGTTCTAGCGCAAGGGAGGCACGAATGCGAACTCACCCAGTCTTCACTCTTGGCTGCGCACTGGTGCTCGCGGCCGGATTTGCCATCCCCGCGTGGGCCCAGCCCTCGCCGGAGGAGATCGCCAAGCTCGGTAACGAGCTGACACCCATGGGCGCGGTCCGCGCCGGCAACGCCGACGGCACGATCCCGGCCTGGGACGGCGGTCTCAAGACACCGCCCCCCGACTGGAAGCCGGGGATGCACTACATCGACCCGTACGCCGGCGACAAGGCGCTCTTCACGATCACGGCGGCCAACGTGGATCAGTACGCCGACCACCTCACCGTCGGACAGAAGGCGTTGTTCAAGACCTATCCCGATTCATACAAGATGATCGTCTACCCGACCCACCGCAGCGCGGCCTTTCCGCAGCGGATCTACGACAAGACCATCGCCAACGCCAAGACCGCACGCCTGACCGAGGGCGGCAACGGCGTGACCGGCGCGATCAACGGCATCCCGTTCCCGATCCCCGACCAGGGAGTCCAGGCGATCTGGAACCACCTACTGCGCTATCGCGCCGACTCGGCGTCGCGCTACATCGCCCAGGCGGCACCGACCCGCGGCGGCAACTACACGCTGGTCCAGTTCCACGACGAGTTCTACATGCTGTACAGCATGGCGGGCATGACCGAGGCCGACCTCAACAACAAGATCCTGTTCTTCAAGCAGGAGGTGCTCGCCCCGGCGCGGCTCGCCGGCGGCATTCTGCTGGTCGGCGAGACCCTCGACCAGGTCAAGGAGCACCGCAATGCCTGGCTCTACAACCCGGGGCAGCGTCGCGTTCGGCGGGCGCCCAACGTCGCCTACGACAACCCCGGTACGGCCGCCGACTCGATGCGGACCTCCGATCAGTTCGACATGTTCAACGGCGCCCCGGACCGCTACGACTGGAAGCTGGTCGGCAAGAAGGAGATCTACGTTCCGTACAACTCCTACAAGCTGCAGGACCCGTCGGTCAAGGTCGCCGACATCCTGACGCCGCTGCACATCAATCAGGACTACCCGCGCTACGAGCTGCACCGGGTGTGGGTCGTCGACGCCACCCTCAAGGAGGGCGCCCGCCACATCTACAAGCGGCGCACCTTCTACCTCGACGAGGACAGCTGGCAGGTCGTCGCGGTCGACCAGTACGACAACCGCGACCAGCTGTGGCGGGTGTCGGAGGGCCACGCCATGGCGTACTACAACGTCCCCAGTCTCTGGACCTCCCTCGAGGTGCACACCGACCTCCAGGCCGGCCGCTATCTGGCGATCGGGTTCAACAGCGAGAACCCGCCGTACGAGTTCGACATCGACCGGACGCTGGAGGACTACACCCCGGCCGCGTTGCGCCGCTCGGGCCGGCGCTGACCGAATTCCCCGGGGCGGACGGGCGCGCCCGTCCGCCCCGTGTGTCATTTTCATTCGAGGGGGAGAACAGATGGACGTCGCAACGGGCATGGTCCCCGCCCCGGTGGCCGGCAGCACCACCCAACGCCCCGAGAACCGCAGCTTCGGTCGTCGGCTCTTGATCGCGCTCATCGG
>Ga0316576_10000235_pt1 | contig 23726 bp, 24 predicted proteins | sample S0NA_FD_203075 | JGI IMG/M metagenome (GOLD analysis project Ga0316576, IMG submission 203075) | Rhizosphere microbial communities from salt marsh grasses in Alabama, United States - S0-2_050615r3r5 | ecosystem: Host-associated > Plants > Roots > Rhizosphere | place: USA: Alabama | collected...
GTGGATGACAAATTTATACTCGTTCGGGCCTGTTTTAATAGCAGGTACGCACAATGCCCGATGAGCTGTTTCACTAAAACTCGCGACAGTGGCTACAGTGTTCCAGTCCACCCAGTCCCTCTCCAAGCTGTGCAGCTCCCTTACCAAGTCTTCGTACCTACGGTACTCCACGTAGTTACTGCGGTCTCCTTTTATGTCGGGGTCGTCACTATCATTGATCGAGTTCTCCACCCACCCGTGTACTGGCACCTCGATAAACTTGATATGCTTACACAGCTCCCAGGTCGGGTAAACCGCCACCATAAGAACCCACTCCGGCTCCTCATCATCGAACCACATGAACGTCGCGCCCTTGTACCAGTTCTGAAGGGTGTCAGCAACCAGGGGGTGGCAGCTCTCCAGCTCCACCTTGTCCCGCGCATTAGAGTAAGCCGACAGCCCGCCTGAGTAATCGGTAGACCCGAAGGGCTTGTCAATGACGTAGGGCATGTAGTTGATTGCGTTACCGTGCCGAACAGTGCCGTTCAGGTGGACTGGTTGCGTAGGGATCGGCCCTCCTCCGCAACGCTCGTAAGGCTTGTTCAGGTCGTCCACCTCGATCAGTGTCAGGTTCTGGAGGTGACACCCCGTTAATTGACGGAACAGCCGATAGGCGATCCTGTTTTCTTCTTTCTTCGTATTCTGAGCCTCGACCCTCACCAACTCCGAGGACCACGGGTCAATAAAGTCAGCGTAACTGTGTCCGCCTGTGTCGCTCAACACCGCTCCGACGAAGAAAGTGGACATCGCGTCAACGAGAAGTCTCCCCGGATAGATCGCAGCTCTGTTCGAGTTCGAGTAGTGAAAGGTGTCCAGTCTGGAGACGACTAAGTTTCTTCTGCCATCCACCATAACCGCAACACGGTCACCTTTCGCAAAAACCGCCGCAGAGGGTGTAACAGTGTCCTCTACAAAACCTTCTTCCCCACCGGACACCGGAGTCGTCTGGGCCACTCCGAAAACTGCTTCAGCCCGGTATATGCTTTGGTCCCTCGTGTCGCCGTCTAAAAATATAATGTCCAGCTCACGGGACCGAACAGACACCCGGACAACTGAAGCGATCCGTACATACAGCTCCCTTGGGGTCAACACCCCCCTGGATCGGAGGTTGGAGGGCCCGTAAAGAGGGTGGCCGCTGCACACTGTTTTATTCTCCTTCCCCTCTTCGTCAACCCCCTCAACGGCAAAAGGCCGGAACACATTTCCGCTGATCGGCAGGGTCTGCCTGAACTGCCCGGCCGGACCATACGCATACAGCTCATAGACTGTAGCACCACCGGCAATCACGGTAAAGTCCCCTACTGCGCCTACGGGATCTCCATTCAGGAATACCGCTGTCGCACCGGATATATCCCAAGAAATAGTGTAGTCCCCACTCGGGGAGTCCACGTTGACAGGGTTTAGAGAATTAAACTCCTTATTCCCTGACTTAGCCAGTACAGCATCTGCGTCCGTGGAGAAATAACCAGAGGGGGCCTTCGTAACTGTGTCGTCCCAGAATAACAACACTCTTTGGTTCACGTTCGCCACACTGATCTCAACAGTACTGTAGTGATCAGGTGTTCGGGCCTCGACAGTGTAGTCCCCCGGCAGCACCTCCGCTTCGAAGTACCCGTTGGTGCCTGTGCTGACAACATACTTATCAGTGGAATTCTGGATAAACGCTACGTCGATACCCGGCAGGCCCTCGCCGATATCGAACTCCCCGTTGCTGTTGGCGTCTTCAAAAACTGTGCCGACCACCGCTTGGGTGGATTTGACACGGTACCCGAAGGTATGCGTGAGAACGTGGGACTCCGCGTCACCGGACCAATCACCGATAAGATGCCCGATCCCGAGTTCTGAAAAGTCTCTGGAGAGTATACTCTTTCGGTGACCCCTGCCGTCCACTCCCGCATCTATGAAGAGGGTTTCGAACATCAGTTGAGCAGTGTCGTAGAGATCAAGGACCGCAGCAGAAGGGACGAGAGATATGTTTTCCCCATAAAGTGAGTAAGTGTAGGACGACGCATCGAATCGGTCTTTTGTGGACCCTGTAGTGGGGGAGTCGTGGGAGAAAAAATCGTTGTCCAGCATGTCCTGGGAGTGATTGACTGCCAGAGTAGTGAGGTCGCTGTTGAGTATTAACGGCTGTTTCGCGTCCGGTGAAATAGTGCCGTCCGGCAAGCCCTCATTAAGGTCAATACCCAGGGAGGCCGCGTACTCCTCCGGGTTGCTTCTCGCAGAGTTGAACAGCTCCAGATAAAACAGCTCAAGATCAGTTGCCATGTTTGTACCCCGTAAAACAGGAGTCGAGGATTATAGGGAGAATGCGAAACGGGCAGTAATTCAGGTCGCCGCCGTTCTCTTCGCCCCATAGAGGAGCGTCCAGGGTGAGCACATTTGTGTGACCCGTGGACTCTTGGTACAGAGAAGTTATAGGCGCATCAGTATTCAGGGTGCCCACTGGGCCCTCGAACGACCTGTTGACGATCCTCCTGCGGTTTACTTCGGGGGACCACGATCCGGCTTTTTCAGCGTAGGTGCTGCCGTAATGGTGAACTTCAGCAGCACCGGGCCGGAAATCGACGAGGGGCATTGCAAGTACTAAAACAAGACTGCCTGTTTCGTGCTGATACCGGTCAGTAAAGGGGACATTCAGGAAGGTGTCCGAGATATAGAACTCCACGTCTTTCAAGCTCTTGATGGTCTCATTAACTACTCCTGCGGATTTTCTTATCTCTGAGGTTTTGATCAACTTCGGCGTACCCGTACCCGTCTTTTGGCATACCTTTATATCAGCCCGGTACGCCGCATCAGTGGTGTATTCTTCATCAGTGACCTCCATGATCCGGCCAGCCAGGATTTCGTAGGCACAGCAAAAACAAGCGTACTCATCGATAGCGATACCGCTTTCCCCGCCGATAACGATCACTGCCTGAGCGGCTCCAAAAATTATGTTGCATTTTATCTGGACGTTATCCGCAGTGCTTATGTTTCTCTGGTACTGCTTCAGGCCCCTGAACTTCATGTGATTGTACAGCACTTCAAGCTCGGACATGGCCCTGTCCCTGAAGGAGTCCGCAAACGCAGTAGACACGCCGACATAATCCACTGTAGTGATTCTTGTCGGCAGCTTGAATAAAGGCGTCTGTTCAGACATGACTGCTGTGCATTATTTTTACTAAAGCGTCGATACTCTCAACAGAGAAGTAACCGCCTCCGGGGTTAGACACCCCCAAGGACCAGTACCTCCCGACTAAAGTGCCTGGAACCCTGACACGTTTTCTCTGGAAGCCGCTTGTGGATATAGGGACATCGATTTCCACTGGGTCAACTTCGTCCACCGATACCGTCAGAACTAAGTCTCCCTCAGACTCGACACCGAGGTACACCGCGAAAATGGACTTGTTATGTTGGACCCCGAAGTCCGACAGGGGGGTAAAGAACTCCGACTGAATACCCGTCCCGTTGTCCTGTTCTCCCCCCAAGGTTGACAATCCCGTTCTACTGGCACCGAGGTAAACGTCCCCGAATTTCGCCATCGAATTAAAGGCGTAGTTATTATACTGCCCGATCCGCCACCCGGTCAACTCAATCTCGGTAGTTACGCATTTCATTTTCTACCTCTCAAATTCAAGGTCCTCATAGGAACACGTTTCCGCCCCGTCTGAGCTGTTAAATGCCCGGCCCTCCAGGACAATAGGCAAAAGAGTAAAACTCAGAGCACCTACTGGACTCACGTCGCCCTCCATAGTCAATTTCAACTTCCTCAGTTGAAAAACGAGATCCGAATGCAACCACGAACTGCCCTCCGAAGTCATTGTGGTTTCTTCAAGGGCCAAGAGTATTTCGTTAAGCTGGAGGCTGTCAGAGTCTCCCGTCAGCTGTACACCAAGTCTACGCAGGTCCAGGTACACAGAAGCAATTATCTCCGAGGACCCCTCCGCCACCAGATCAACTTTCTGGAGGGGTAGGGATAAATGAGCGGAGTATTCACTGCTACCTTGGGCAACCAGTAAAGCCTTTCGGAGCTTGAGATTTATACCAGCCCCGCAATATCCTGACAGCTTGGGGAACTGCAACTGAAAATCAACGTCCGCCAGTACCGGGTTGTCTGCTTTTGCTGTAAACCCTATCTTCCGGAGTTCGAGATCAAGCTGCCCTCCAGTGTACGAGTCAACCAGAAGTCTTTCAAGCTCAACATCCAGGTAGTTGAACGAAGCGTTGCCGACCATCTGGAACACCACCTCTTTAGTGGTGAGGCTTATGGATGCACCGTAGTCACTGTACATCGCCAGATTGATGTGTTCCAGCACCAGTTCGAGACCCATGCTAAACCTCCCTGTTAAGATAATCGGTTCAAGTTCTATCTCTAAGTGCCCCCCCGTATTCAAGCTCAGGAGGATGTGTTCTAATTCTAAGTCTACGCCCCCGGAAATCGCAGCCGCACTTACGAGTTCCAGGCTTACGTGTTCGAGCGTAAACTCTATGTCGTTTTTAGAGGATGATGCAGTCCCGGCAACGTCAATTAACTCGGTTTCCAGGTCGAGTTCAGCTCCCGCGTGGCCCTCTAAGAGTATGTGCTCTAAGGAAAATTCGAGTAAGCTGCCGGACGCTCCGGTTGCCTCAAGGGTCACCTCCTCCAGCACCAGCTCCAGAGCATTAGGCTCCAGACCTACGGTATCCCATACCCAGAGGGATGATCCTGCCTCCAGAGTCGCCCAGTCCCCGGAGGACGTATTCGTGAATTTTGTATTAGCCATCGAAGCTCTCGTTGTACGGCGGTGCTATGACGCAAACTTGAGCTGACAAAATCACTTCCTCCTGGAGCTTTGAGGTTACTCTGGTTTTAGTATCCGAAACATGCTCTATCTCCACTTTTGAGTCGTCGCACAGGAAAGCATCGTCCGAGCTGCCGAAAGTGGATAACGTCATCACTGTTTCAAGAAACGGAAATTCCGGCGTGTTGTCCCGTTCAGCGGACCTCATGAGCAACTTGACGTAAATTTCTGTGGTGCCCGCAGTGGGGGTGAAACCAGAGGTACACCCGTCTTTGAAGTCCTGAAGGGGATTCCCGCTGGTGATGCTGGACTCCACCACCCACGAAGCACCGTCCCACTTGTAAAAAATGCTGTTGTCGTCCGAAATAAGCCACAACGAGGTCGTGTTTGCGGCTTGTTCAGGAGTTGAGAACCCGCTGACACCTGAAACCTCTGAAGCAGAGGTGTATTTCAACGTGACAACCGCATCCGGTACCTCGTTATAATGTGTCTTAATGGGTTCAATAAGCTTCATGATCCCATCGTCTTCGTACACAAAGTAATAAGGGTACTTAACCGGGTGAAAAGCATTGATGAACTTTTTATGTTCCAAAAAACTGTAAGAATACAGTTCGATCAGCTCGTTAGGGCTTTCCGCTAAAAATACGCTGTTGCTAAAGTTTACTAAAAACTCGTCGAATACGTAGGAGCCCCCTTGGGTAAAACCAGAGAGATTCCAGGAGGCACAGTACTCCCCATCTAAGTAATCATAAGGGTACAGCTCATCATGGCTCGTCTTGATTAAGAAACCCTCGTCAGCCCCTGTTCCGTAGGGGTGCCTTAGCATTATGACCCCGGTAAACTGGACGTGTACTTCTCCCTCCGGTAAATATGGGTCATATCCCTCTGAAAACGCCCCACCGTACTCCTTTATGTACGCGGAGTTCAAGTCGAATTCGGTGTACCCTAACGTTGATCTAAAAGGGCTTCCTAAATACGATATCGCGAATTCCTCTATGCCTACCACCCGTGAGTTATCGGCTGCGTACTTTAAGTAATCCGCTGGTAAAACATCCTCGTAGTTCGGGTTATCTGCTTCGTAAAAAATGCTTAAATCACTCTTCAGTAAAACTATACCAGCGTTTACCGCGCCACCCACGTATATGTAAGAACCATACAGTAAAACATCGTAGGAAGCATACGGCCACGCTTCTGTTCTTGTCAGCCCCCAGGATGTGGTCTTAGTGTAAAAGTCGATTTTTTCAGTGCCGTCCAGGTAGGTCACGATTAACTCCGTGCCTTCAACACTGGCATAGTGAACGGTACCTTTGCTTGAGTGGATCAGTGTTTGATCATAACCTGTCCCGTTCCATTCGTACAAAAGGACTAATGTGGTAGTGTACACCACTACTTTCGACCCGCCGTCGGACATCTTAATTCTTTCGTACGGAGAGAGGAGAACGTCCCCGGACCCACCAGGAAGAGTTATACTCTGTATCAGTTCAGGGTATATCTTCGGTTTTATAGCAACCCTGGTTGAAGTAACCAGGGAGTTAGCGTCTGAACTCATGACCTCCGGGAACGCCTGGACTATAGGGTAATATGAGACCCATACCTCGGTGTACCTCTTTCCCTCGGGGTCGCTCGTGTGGTCCAGCTCCAACCCCTCACCGGTTTTCACATGCTCCGCTTCCGCCAAAACGTAGCTCATCCCTGGGTGAACTCTTGCAGCGTATTCCCCTGCACCAAAAGCCGGGGTGTTTGTCAGGTCGTAGGTGTCTTTAAAAAACCCCATGACCCCCGCGCTACTGGTGACGTGCTCCAGCAGTCTGCTTGTGCAGAACCCGTCTCCGGGCTCACACAGCATTTTGTCCCCCTCGGAAAAAGTAGTCTCCGTTTCAATCAACTGTTTTATGTTGCTCCCGCACAATAGTAAATTCATGATGAAAACAGTGGTCGAGTTTCAGTGCCGGAAACAACCAGGGATGTTCCTGTCGTCACAAAATCCGGGGTTCCCTCAACTGAGAGTACCCCTGCCGAAGTCCTTTTCAGGGGTCTGAACGAAGTGCCGTCGAAATGGTTTATGACCTCGGGCTCTGCCAGTCCAGGCCCGGTCACCTCCAAAAAACAGTGCGACGCTTTTGGAGCCAGGAGGGGGTATGTGGCTGATTGCTCCTTTATTAACAGTATATACGTGAACAGTGTTTGCATTGTAGAAATGTCCACGCCCGGCATTCGGTCCCCATAGAGGACGACACTCTCTGCGTTATTTTTAGCCTCCGTTAAACTGGAGTAGGACACTAGACCACCAGCTGAGGTGACATAGTACAGGGGGTCGCTATCGAATTGTAGAAAAAACTTTAAATCCCTTTTCTCCGTTCCGGGGTTGTAGCTCTCAAAGCCGATGCCCGCAGAAGTTATGTCGTTGTATCCGGACAAGTCGAACGTGACTTTTACGTAATGCGCCCCTATTTGTACGTGCGTCACTGGCACATTGTCAAAGTTCACGACATTGTACAGCTTCTGTAGCTCATTCCCGGAGGAGTAGAAATACACAACGTCCTCTTTTGCCCCGTTGTACATGCAGTAGTTAAGAGCACCAAACCATTTCGGTGTAGGGCTTATGAAATCTGTGATATAGCTGGAGAAGACTATGTGCCAATTTGGAAGAGTGTCCCAGTACTTAACGTTATTAGCGTGCCACCCTAGCGTGTAATTCTGGTTGGTAACTGATTTACCGTTTGTAAAACGGGATTCGAACCCAGAGGCGTAATTCAGAGTCTCCGTTACGTCCTTCCAAACCGAAACCAAGTTACTGCTCGTCGAAGTCCTACTCGCTAATTTAGGTGCTCTGACCCCCGTCACGCCTAGGGGGTGAAATACTTCCGAGTATACCAGGGTATCGCAGTTATAAGACCAGTTAATGCCGGAAACATACGTCCAGGAGGACGAATTCAGACGGAGTAACAATGCCCTGGAAGAATCCGAGTCCCACGCAATAGTGTATCCATCACCGGTTGCAAAAGTGGTACCTAGAGAAGAGTTTCGAGCACCCGAGTACGTAGGCCCGCTGGACCCATTTGAATTCAGGGTTGCGATATTGTCATCCTCTATTCCGTAAACAAGCCTATCAGTGGAACCATCCCAACCTATACAACTCCCCATGTGCCCTTGTCGAATACCGGATTCTATGGGAGCACCAACAGTGAATGCGCTAACCCCGTCCCAAGCGTAAGGAAGCAGCATCCCTTCTTCCGTCTTAGTGTTAGTGTGTGTCGGGTGGCTCAAGTACAAAGTGCCGTTTGCCCCCCAAGTGGGTATAAACACGATTCGATTAGTGCTAAACACGAACTCCGCAGGACGAGGTTCATCAGACCAAGCTAAGTACGAATTAACGGTACTAAATGTTTCAGTTGTGAAGTCGTATTCCAGCACATCCAAGTAAACTGAATAGCTCGCGCCGTTCTCAACCAACCGCGCCAGTGCAATGTGAGAATCGTCTATCTCTGCAACAGCGGGTACCGATATAAAGGTATCAGCAACAGTGGTACTGTACAATACGTGGTCTGTAGTCCGGTCCCCTAAGTTTATTTCCGTGGAGTCTATCTCCTCTGTACCCTTTATCACGTAATTAGAATCAGTAGTCCAGATTAATTCCGGCTCCGTGTCCCAGGACCCGACGGTACCGGTGTTAAACTCGAATCGGTAGTCCGCTGGTCCAGTAACTCCGTAATTAACAAGATTTTTTGGGCCAACGAGTTTATAGTGGTCGGGGATGGTACTTAAATCATAAGTGTTGCTACTGGAAAAAGAGAGTTCTGAGTTTAATAAATGGCCATCAGCCAGGAGGTACTCCTCGTCATACCCGAAGGTGTAAACACTGAAGTTGTCGGTCGTTCCGTCTTCCGGGTTATATGACTGAACAAACCCGTCGGTCGGCGGATCGCAGGTACCGTAAAACGAAGTAATCTGGATGTCAGAAACGAACGCCTTTTCACCAGTGTACGACTCGTCCACCAGCCACCCGTTCCTGCCTGCTAGACCTTGGTTCGCGTACCTCAGTCCTTCGGTTCCGCAGGCGTCCCCACACCACACCATCTGAGTGGAGGGGAGAACCGGCCCTCTTGGAGTTCCTTCGCAGGTCATGGCACAGGAGAAAAGAAAATATTGACTCTGAGGTCAGAGAAAGCTTCCCCCAGAGAGGTAAGCCTCAGCTGCGTACTTGAAACAACAGTGACTTTTATACCTGAAGTCCTGACCTTGTTTTCGTGGAGTAACTGGACAACCGGGGCACCGCTCTTTGAGGTATCATGCTGCGTGTGGGTCACCACTACATTTCCTCCAGCTGTGAGAGTCGGCACCGACACCTGCTCAACTTGCAGTTTGTCGGTGCCTATGGTGTACACGATTTCCCAGTACAGTGAGCTGTTCACCCTTACAACGTCCGGCAAAGAGGACGGTACGTCCCCTGACTTCAGCTTGTAGAAGTAGAACCTGTTGAACCGGTCCCACACCAAACAAGTGTCGTTCGGGGTCAACGAAGCACCCGGTGAATCACTCGGCCTGTCCGGGTTCATATTAACCAGGGAGGGTTCGTCCACGTTCCCTGAGTTGGCAATGAACTTCCGCAGATAGCAGGTGAACTCTGCCATATTACAGGGTCGGCAACGTCGCTGACAGGCTGTCTATGGTCACTGTTCCGCCGTTGGTGACTGCCGTATTGGACATGTTGAGTTGAGCCCCCGATTGAGCCACAGAGCCATCCAAGCGCACAGCAGAGGTACTTGCCCCGGTAGTCCGGGTTTTATCGTACCACCTGAACCACCCTGCGGTGTTGTCAGATACCCCCACCCCGGACCAGACTTCATCTGCCGCTTTGGACAGTGTTCCTCCTGAAGCGTCGTTGCAGTTGATGCCGTTGACCCCGCCTACTGCGAAAGTCCCGGAGTTCAGTGAAATCTCCACCAGGTGAGAAGTGCCCTCTGTGGCATCTGCGGATGACGGCTGGGTTCCTGGAAAAATCCTGATAACCCCGTTCCTCAGCAGATCACTCCAGGACCCCCCCGTTGCGGTGAACAGCGTAACTGTCGCTCCCGCTGCTTCTGCAACCAGGGAGCCCGATGCCACCTCGATATAGGACCCGTTCGTCGCCACCGACTTAACATCCCACACCCCGTTATTGGAAGCTGACCCGTAGACCAGGATTTTACCCTTCGCGATCGCCTCGCCGAGACCGTTCCCGGAGTCCAGGATCTTATCCCCGCCGTTCGGCCCGGTGCCTACTTCAAAACTGATTGTGGTCACCGCAACCTCTACCGCAACAGGTACTGCCTTGCGGTCGAATATTGCGTCACGAAGACCTGTTGAAAGCCTGAGTGCCATGTTGTTCTCCTAAAAGAAAATATTGAATATAAAAGACTGGTCCCTCACCAGCCCGGAGCCTTGAGTTCCGACTCTTGGATAGCGAACTTTGTTGATCGACCTGTTCATAGCAGTGCCATCCGGTAACCCCAGGATAGCCCCATAACGCGACCCCCACATAGCGCACATGCCGGGAACCTCCAGACCCATGTCGAGACCCTCAACATAGTCCGTGGCAACAGACCACTCCAACGCAGGGTACCCCAGTACTTTTTTCTGTGTGAAATCTTCCGGTGTCGAGCCTTGAAAAAACCAAGTGGACTCTGAGTCTGAAACAAACACCCCCGACATAACGGGTTTTATCATCCGTACGTCGGAGGAAAACTGGACGAAGTTTTTCGACCTGTTGAAAAGGCCAGGAGCCCAGGGTTCGCTGAAGTAGACAACGTTGTCTACTGCCACACACATGCGCCCGTTATAGTACGCCAAGTGGTTTCCCACAGGAGCCCCGGTGAAATCCCGAGTAGTCACCGGCCCAAGGTACTCCCCAACGGGCCAGTCATAGGACTTTCCGTCACGGATAACACCGTTCTGTGTGCCGTTTGTGTAGTACGTTTCACTTCCTATCTGGCAAAAACTGATCCGGTCCCCTGTCAGGTTACCCCGCACACCAGTCAGCGACATATCCGGATTCACCCTATATAGACCTGTAGTTTTTCCTACAAAACAATCTCCGCCATCGCAGAACACGCTGTGAAAACTGCCTTCCTGAACCCGATCATACCCGCTTCTCCGGCTGACCCTCCCTGTTCGGTCATGGGAGATGTTCAGAGCTTTAGTCAGATCCGTAACCCCGCCTTCGGCAAAAGCAACACGGGTTTTCTGGACCTTCGTATTGAGCCCGTTAGAGGACGAAAAGAGCCTTATATTCTCCATGTGTCATCCCTTATCGGCTCAGGTGAGGACTGGCCTTCCGAAATATAAGAGTCCAGGTTTTTAAGGTACTCATCGAACAAGGTCTTAAAATAAAGCGTGTTGGCCTGCGGACCCTCCAGTCCGTTTTCAATGAGCGGGTACAACCGCCACAGTGCAAAACTTTCCAACAGGACTCCCGCAAGCTCCTCTGGTATTCCTTCGGGTACATCCGAGTCTCGGACAAGTTTGTCCGGGTACCTGTAGAACCTGCACAACAGCTCAACCGCTTCTGCCGGAGTCCTGAAGTAATAAAGATATCCGTTAGAGACTGCCACCGTTTGAACGGGTCCCTCAAATTCCCCAGTCCCGAATTCAGAGTTGGCCATGCGCAAAATAGCCAGGGAGGACGCTACCTCCACCCTGTCCTCCCCCGCCGCCTCCACAGCGTACAGCCCGCGTTGGTAGGCCCAGTTCGCCGGAATGGCTACCCTGTTCGCGCCGGGAACCGTGCTGACTGTTCCCTCGGACTCCAAGCCAGGGAAGCGGACTTCCCTGGCGCAGAATGCCAAACCCTCGTTCAGGGCCTGGGTGATGAGGTCATCCGGTATTCTATCGGTGTCCTGTAAGTTGTTGGACACCCTGTTTCGCAGCTCCTCTAAAGTAGCCATCCACTGCTCCTACTTGCGAGCGATTTTTGGTTTCGGCCCCTCCGGCGGCTTCTCCGGCTCTGCGGGCTTCTCCGGCTCTGCGGGCTTCTCCGGCTCTGCGGGCTTCTCCGCAACCACCATACCCTTGCGGTTCATCTCCACCAGCACGCGGGCGTCCTCGCGAGAGACTTCGCAGCCCCCGCTTGAAAAATCATAAGGGCCATCTTGCAACTTCGGATGGTTGTAGCTTTTCAGTGTTTCGGCCCTGCGACCTGTGTATTTTATGTAAGGCATAGTATCTCTCCCACGCTATACCGAAGGTTCACTCCGGTATAGGCATTTGACATGTTAAGTTATCAGCTGATTGTCAGCGGACAGTATGCGTCGTACGCGATAACAGAGAAGTCTTTAGAGTTAAACCGAGACTTCTTCACCCCAAAGATGGAACCTGCGGTAATCGCCAGGGCGTTTCCACGGTCGTCCTTCTCCTCGTTCCAGGTGTACCGCTGCTGGGATGACTCCTGACCGTACGCGATAAGACCAGCCTGAGCACCCATAAACAACGCACGAGACGCCGGGAGGTTCGCAGCTGCCCCATAGTCGTCAAACTGAACACAGTTACGGTGCTCGTGCATGATAACGTCGGCATACTCGCCCAAAGCACCGGTGTACATCTTTGCAGCAGGACCGCGATCCGTGGACTTGTGGACTGAAAGCCAATCGTTGTCAGTTGTGCCTGTTCGCAGCTGGTGTGCCATAACGGTGTGCATCAGGAAAACGAACTTCTTCTTACCCCCAACATTGAAAGGCTGCATCATAGGGTCAGTCAACTTCGCCTTCGCTGCCAGCCTTTCCACGTCGAAAAGGGTGATGGTGTCCGCGCTGTCCATGTCCGCAGCACCTGTGGCATTCCCGCCATACAGGATATGTGCGGCATCCGGGGCCTCCAGGGCATTGTTTGCTCGACCAGTCCAGGTAGTCGGATTATGGTATCCCAAAGTAACATCCCCACGGGCACCGGACAGGTAGAAGAAGATCTCTTCGTCCAGCTCTTCAGCCCACCATTCGGCCAGAGCATCCCGGCCCACTTTTCGCATGATGTAGGGCACCCTCTGCTCGGACATCTTACCCTTGGACTTCGTGCTCTTACGCAGCTGGTTGATGAACAGCGAGTCATTGAAGAAGTTCAGAGCTTCTTCACCGGTTGCGTGACCCTCGATGGTGTTGTCACCCTCAATACCGGGATGTTGCAATTTCATGCGAAGCGCGACAGTGACCTTCTCACCGGCAGCTTTATGCAAATCGTTCTTCAGCACCAGCAGACTGTCGTTACCCATGCCGATAAACTTGGCAAAGTACTGAGACTTCATCGCCTCAACAGCCAGGGAGGTACTCCAACGTTGGACCGCCAACGGGTCATTCAACGGAAATTCTGTAGCAGCCATATTGTTCCTCTTTAGTTACCTTTTAGGTATTCTTCTTGGGCTGCCGGGGACAATCGGTCAAACTCTCCTTCAGTAAGAACCTTACCTGAGTGGGTTTTATCCGCACCCGATGTAGGAATATCGTCCAGGGAAGTGTAACCCTTCTTCGACCTTTTCTTTACTTTGGAAAGAACCTCTTTTTCCAGCTCGGCCCTGATTTCTTTTTCGACCTTTACTCGGATCTCTTTCTCCAGAGCTTTTGTATCAACGGGTTTCGACTCTTCTGCTTTCGACCGGGCGTTGACTAAGGCTTTGAGTACATCCGCAGCCAGGGTACCCAGGGGGACCGGGGTGTCGCCGTCCGGGGGGATAACTTGGGTCGCGGGACTTGTGAGAAAGAACAGACTCTCTTTGAACCCGATACTCTCCGCGAACTCTGCGATGCCTTTCTGAACACCTTCGTCTGAAAAAATGCCGGGGAGGGCTTCCTCCATAGCTTTTTCAGCGGCACTGTACTCTTCCTTCAAAGCTGCCTCGTAAGCTTCCTGGTCCTGAGCTTTTTTGTCGTCCAGGACTTTTTGCTGGGTCACTCGGTTCTTGAAATCGTAGTACTCACTGAGCTTTTCTGTATACTCAGCAGCCCCTACCGGATCGTCCTCAAACTTCTCCGCCAGCCTCGCTTTTGACAGCACGGTGAAGTCCTCGAACTTCTCCGCTTCGGCCTTCGTGAACAACCTGTCAGGTGCGGCTTCTGTCTTTTGAGCTTTGATCGCCGAAATTTCCTGCTTCAGCCTCCTAATATCCCCCCTGGCTTGGTGCAGGGCCTCTAAAGGCACGTACCCTTCCGGCACAGCGTCCTTCTTCTGGCTTTTCTCCTCGGAGTCAGTTTCAGTGTCCTCGGAGTCAGTTTCAGCGTCCTCGGAGTCAGTTTCAGCGTCCTCGGAGTCAGTTTCAGCGTCATCGGAGTCAGTTTCAGTGTCCTCGGTGTCAATTTCAGCGTCCTCGGTTTCAGTTTCAGCGTCCTTGGTGTCAGTTTCAGCGTCCTCGGAATCGCTCTCCTCCGGCGCATCTGGGTCCCCTAAATCAGCGGCTGACACTCCCTCCAACCCGAATTCACTGGGGTCGAAGTCTTGTGACACGTCCGGGGTATCGGCGGTGCCGCTTTCAGTAGAAAGCCCTTGTGAAGTTGCAGTTGAATCTCCCATTTTACTTTTGCTCCTTAGTTCTTGATTATGTTTTACGTCTTTCGGACGAATGTAAGTTTAACGTCTCAGGGACGAGTACAGCCGTTTAACGTCGCGCGGACGAACAGTAAAAATTTTTAACGTCACTTGGACGAAAGTCGGATTTTACGTTTCCGAAAACGCTCGTTATACCCAGGAAATCTTAGAAAACCCTGTTCGATAGTTGTCACCTGATTCAGTTGTAACCCTCATGTTCCGGAATCACGGATTCACGGATTCTCTCCGTAGGGTAAACTCTAGCTCATCCCCTATTTTCTTGGTTTCCATGTCCGTCTGTCTGATTTTCGCTTCCACCAGTTTAGCATCCGCCTTTACTTTCTCAAGTTCTGCTCTCGTCAGTTCGACTTGCACTTCCGCCATTTTAAGTTCTAATTGTTCACGTTGCTCCTTAAAACCCATAACGTACCCCGTTCGGTATTAGATTAGTAGTAGATTAGTAGTAGATTAGTAGTAGATTAGTATTTACTTTGTTGCCCCCAGGAAATCTTAGAAAACCCTGTTCGATAGTTGTCACCTGATTCAGTTGTAACCCTCATGTTCCAGAATCGTGGATTCTTTCCGTCGGGGACTCTTCTCTGCTCCGACAGAACTTTTTTTAATTTTCGCTTACAAGCGGCTTCATCTTGTTTCCGCATTTCCAGCACCACTGTTCAAGTTTTTAAAAGCATCCTGACCTATCTTGAAACCGTCCTGATCCACCTTCTGCTTATGCGCGTCGGCCTCTTTAAGTGCCGCAACAGCTTCAGCCCGGAGTTTCTCGGCTTCAGCCTCAGTCTTGCGGTTTTCCACTTGTGCGGTTTGTACTTTAAGGATGTGGTCTTCATCCTGTCTTCGTTTAGCCTGCTCCGCATCCGCCCGCTCGATCTCATCACGCTCCGCCCTGGTAAGGTTGTCATCCAGAACACTGGCCCCGGTAGCAGCTTTAACCTGCTTCAGCCACCTATCTTTCTCCGGTATATCCGATAACTCTAAGCCGAGGGAGAGCAGCGGTCCTATTGCTTCCGCCGGAGCTTTGTTCAAAGAACTGAAGATCAAATCCATGTTCTTCTCTCTCATTGTATCAGTCATTTCAACGGATGCCAACTTAATATCGAAAGAAGCTTGGGTAATGTCGTTTCTGACTTCGATTACTTCTCCGGTTTCACCAAGTACTACCTCGTTCAATTTTACGAAAGCTTCGACTCCCGACATTCTGTCTGTTACTCGAAGAGCTTTTTCCGAGGTCCATGTATCCTGAATGAGTGCTGACATCTTCTCCCCGAGGTATTGGATAGCCTGGAAGGAATTCTCCAGCAGGCTCGCCAATACAGTGGATTGACTGGCCTGCTTCTTGTCTAAAGCAAGGCCAGACTGAACCGCTGTCTGGTAACCCATAGACTCATCCCCGGCCCCGGAGATCTCCTTTATTTCCCTCTCACTATGTTCAGCAAATGCGAGCTGCGGGGAAGCCAGATCACCTAATTCCTGAATCCTCACCCTGTCTATTTTGTTCTCTTTGGTCACTATCAGGCCATCGAGCTTTCCGGCTTCCGCGTGAGCCCTGAAAGGGTCTTCGACAGCTTTGTTCTCAACAAAAGTTCTCCGGTCGTTCACTCGGGCAAGAGCATACGACCTCCTCTTATTGAGTTCCATATTCTGCTCCTTGATCTGCCGAGGGGCACCGAACGGCCTGCCGAACCTATCAACGTACCCTACAAAAGGAACATGGGGGTAACCCATAAAGGGCATGGGCGAGGGGATATCATAGATCACGTAGTCCCCGAGAAACATACATACCCGGAGCTTCTTCACCTGAGCGGTCAGCACTTCGGAGGACTCCCGGATAATCGCCAACTGGTCCTGCGGCTCGTAGGCGTCCAGGTCGTAGGTCCGGCCGTCACGAGTTTTTGCGAAAAGCCCCTCTTCAGTGACACTGTACCACATTTCCACAGGTCGAACCCTTCTTCTCTCGGAGTCGGTCCAGTACCCAGGTTGGCCCATCATCCTCTGGACCTCCTCGATCATGGTGGACTCGTCGTCGTGCATAATAGGGATGTCGCCGTTCCCCACACCGCTCAGGTACCCGAACTGCTCCCTCAGATCGTTTGCACAGTGCGGCATGTAGTCACACAGGACATCCAGGTCCTTCCAGGCCGCAGAGAAAACGAACCGGCAGTTCTGCTCGTCCATAAACGGGTCGGAGTATGGGTCCCACCAGACGGTATGCCAAGGCAAACGTTCAAGTGTAACAGGCTCTCTCCTCGGGTCATTACTGATACCGACTTTCACACATCCGAAACCGGTGATAATCTGGTCCAGAACCGCATCGGCTATCTTCTTGTCACCTTTGTTCTGGTCCCTGACACACATCAATGCTTCGGACATGAACTGTGCGACATCATTATCTTTTTTAGTCCTGCCCTTAGCGACAACATCCCTCTGGTTGTTGATGAACCAACCGTGGATAAAGTTTACTATCGGAAAAATCCTGTTGGCGGTGATCGGCTTGATACGTTTCGCCTTCAGCAGCTCCGCAGCAAGATGCGGCCATTGAGCCCCGTCACGAAACTCGTAGTCCTCCCAGCTCTCGGCCCTCCAGCCCCTATGAGAGGTATGAGCTTCAGCAACCCACGCTAAAAGTCGATTGATATCAACCTTAGTGCCTTGATCGTTACTTGAGTTTCTGGTCAGTCTTCTCATTACTACGCTCCCCACAGGGTAGTTTCGTCAACCGTCCTGTCATCTTCTAATCGCGACGGGGTGTCACCGTCGTCCCCTTTCACGTACATAGCTAAGTACTGTAGGCCATCATGCGGGTGCGAGTATTTGTTCTTCTCGGCCCGTTCACTGTACTTCGGCTCAGATCCGGTTACCTCAACCCTTTTAAACTGGTACCCGCTGTCAAAACCTTTGATCAAAGTCTTACACCGGGGGTGGATGGCAAAAGCCCCCTTTCCGTCTCGGAGCTGCTGAAGAAACCACCGCACTGCTTCCCACCTGATGTCCGGATCGTTGGTATTGGCGGGTTCCGCGTCAACGCCAAGAGAACTCAGCTCCTTGAAGACCGTCACCTCATCAGTCTGGGCCCTTTGGTTGCCTGCCGGATCACCTATATATATGACGTCCGAGGCCTTCCGGTACTTGTTCTTAACCAGGGGGAGAAGCAGTCCGGTGGCGAACTGGTTAATGCCCATGCCGAAGGCCATAAGCTCGTCGAGGATTTGCAACCTCCCTCTGGGAGTGACCTGCCCTATAACCGCAGCGGGGGTCAAACCGAAGTCCAGGCCCACAATAATCGGCAGTCCCTCTATGAACTCGATCTTCTCGTCAATGTGCAGGTGACGGTTCCATTGGTGCTCGTAAACAGGCTTTCCGGTATGGTACGCCCCGTATTCATTCGCAAGTCTCACGGCGATCCACTGGTCTGATTTTCCTTGCATTCCATCCTTATAATAGTTCTTCGGCAGGTTTTGCAGGTTCTCCGCATTCGGGTTTGGTACCCATCCGCCGGTCCACTCCACTCTTTCGTCCGGTAGAGTACGCATTTCCCGCAGGACTCCGCCGGGCTGTTTAAAAAACGTCCACCCCTCTGGCTTAACCTCTTCTGCAAGATAGTAGTACCAAGAGTCTTCATCGGGCGCGTTTGTATCACCAAGCATTCCGTGCCACGTCGCCCCGCCTTCCCACGGCGGCGGGAACCTTCCTGTTCTGAGATCCGCTTCATCGACTACCGCCTTATCCAATTCACAAGTTTCGTTCAGCCAAACACCGGTTACCTGGGTGCTTTTCAGCTTTTTCACTGACCCCGGCCTGTCAAGAGCCAGGAAGATCATCTCCGCCTCGACCACTGTTTTGTCGATGAGATGAAATCTCAATTTGTGGCTCGGCGGCTCCGCCCCGCCCCCTTTGTACTTTCCGAGGTCGCCGTATAACTCCAGCCAGTCCCGGATCGTGGTGGTGTGCAGGTCCGAGTAGGTATTCCTTATCGCAAACCATCTGGTCCTCCGTATCCCCCGATAGGGCTCTTGCTCACACATGAGCGCGAAGATCTTCTGGCAGCACTCATTCGTCTTGGCGGATCCCAGGGGGCCCATGATGAACATCCGCCGGTCCCGGCAGTCCCGAAATGCCCCCAAGACTTTGCCTTGAGGCCTGGTAAGAATCTCAACCTTCACGCTTGATCTTTTCCAAAACCCTGTTAGTCTGGTTAATGTCGCTCACCAGCTCTCTGACAACAGTGGCAAGGTTGTTTATGTCTTCAGAGTTTCTACGCGGGAGCTGGCTGAAGGTCTCACTGTAGCTCATCAGGTTCGTGACCAACCCCTCCATTCTGGCAGTACGTCTGTCCTGGGACTCAATAAGCTGCTGGAGTAAGGCTTGCAGATTAGTCAAGTCAGTCACGTCTGCCTTACCGGTCTCTAAAGCACGAATCCGTCTATCGAACGACTTCAGGAAAAATGTCAGTACCCCCGCGTAAGAAGTCAACAACCACGTTAGTATACCGGGGGTCACGAGGAGTCCTACTATACGTTCTAAAGTACTCATCTGGGTATCGCAATTATGTGGAAGTTGTCCTACGCCCATACGCACTTATGGTAAACTTTTCAAAGTGCTTCACTGTTCGTCCTCAAGGTACCCGACGGTCCCACTGGTCTCCGAGGTATTGGTCGTCCCGCCCTGAGTAATAGTGCTCTCCGAGATTACGGTGTTGGCCGGGTCCTGGTCCAGGGCCTTATCGAGGGCTTTATCCGCAGTGTTCAACGACCGCCCCACAGTCCAGCCCACAAGAGCAGCGGGGGCGAGGTCCTTCGCCATTCCTCTGAACTCCTGCATGGTCTCCTTGAGCACCCCGGTCGGCATCGCTGTTTGGTTCTTCAGGAATCCCTCGACCGCATGAGCTTCAGGGCTGAACATCCCCACAACCTGAGTCGCCATCATGATCGCAGCGGCTGAAGAATCCGCCATAGGACTGGACAACACGTCCGCCTGGGATCTGATCCACTGTTGTTTTGTCTTCTCCCGCTCCTTAATAGCCAGGGATTTCGCCATGACCTCCATCTGCACCGCTTCCTTGTATGCGTCCCACCGGGCAGTCTCGGACTTCTCCATAAGACCGCAGCCGCTCAATGCGGAAAGGAGTAGAAACGCTGAGGCGGCTGTGGGTATGGAAAGCTTTCGGGTTATGCGTTTGGTCGGCTTCATGTGTCCCCTCCTCGGAAGTCCTTCAGTATGACTGTCGGCACACTGTCGTCTTCCTGGTCGGTTTTCTTTTTTGAGGTACCCCGAAGCGCGTTAAGAGTGGCAGTGAGGGTGCGCAGTTCATTCGGGCTCATACTTTCCATAGCGAAGGAGGAGCTCAGACGGCCCAGGATGCGCCCTTCAACAGTGGCATACTTGCCCGCGAGGTACAGTTCTTTCGCGATCTCGTAGACTTCTAGTCTTTTTCGCGTCTCTTCGATAAAGTCCTCTTCGTCGCCTTGTTTCGGCCTGACCGGATCGAAGACCCTTTTCCACCCGTGCTGTTTCGCAAACTCCTTGAGAAAATCAGCGGAGTATTCTTCGCCGGAAGCGATTTCCTCGAAAGAGTGCCCGAGTATTTCGTATTGCAGTCTCAGGATTGCTTCATCCATGTCGTTGCTCTTCTTTTAAAATTGGCCCCCGGTGACCGGCGCACTCCTCCTCAAGCTGGTTTACCAGGGCGTTCAGGGCATTTAAGCTGCTTATAACAGTGTTCGCATCAGAACTTTTTGAGACTATACGAAGTTCATCTTTTATGCGACCTATAATTTTCAGTGCGTTCTGCATGACCACCTCTTCAGTGAAGCTCCTATTCATTGCTCATTATACTCGTACTCAAGGTAATTTCAAACAAATAATTTATCAGCGAGGTTACAAAATTTGTAACCCCTGTTCAGTATGGGCCGAAAATTTTTCAGATGGTTACAAAATTTGTAACTTGGTGGTTGTCCAACTGGTTCAGGGGTTGGCGTTTCCACATACCCACCCCACCCCCCACCCCTGTACCCCACACCCCCATTAAAAACCACTGGTACAAATAATTACGCAAGTATCGTTTACTGAACCGAGCACTAACATACTTCTAATACGAATTGTTGAACTGCACTCGTATTAAAAACCACTGGTACAAATAATTACACAAGTATCGTTTACTGAACAGTTAGTCCTATCAAGCACTTACATACTTCTAGTACAAATTGTTGGACCTCACAGCTGGCCCACTTGTACCGCGTTTCTGTAAGTTACTGATATCACTGCGTTAATAAATTACTACTGACTGGCATACCTATTGCAATATAAAGAGTACAAGGACACAGTAACAGTGAATCACTGGCCTAGTAGTAAAAAGCAAAAGAAAGCGAAATTAGTAATTGACAGCAGGAACAGAACTTAGTAAAATAGAGGTGTAAAGAGTACAGCAGTAGAAAAAAGTAAAAGAAAGCGAAATTAGTAATTGACAGCAGGAACAGAACTTAGTAATATAGGGGTGTAAAGAGTACAGCAGTAGAAAAAAGCAAAAGAAAGCGAAATTAGTAATTGACAGCAGGAACAGAACTTAGTAAAATAGAGAAGTAACCTGATCTTTGACAACTGAATAGCTGGAACACTCAAGTACAAGGACGTTCCAGGGTAAAGAACGGTAAGAGTAATCCGGCGGTCTGACAAACTGCCGGGTACTCTGTACTACTGAAGAGCCGGAGCGGTTGACCGGTTGTCCAGTAGTGCAGAGTATAAGCAACTAACAGCTAAATAATACTAGGGAGCGCACAATGAAAACAGAATACGATAGATTTTTGTCTGAAATGAAAGCATCTGAAAAATACTGGAGATTGTGTCAGGTGATTATAGAGGCAGCCGCAGCGAGGATATATAGGCGGATTATAGTGAATAATATCTATATAATCGCTTTTGTGAAAACTTTTTTGTACTGCGAGCTATGCCGGGCCGTAGAGGATCAAGAAGCTGATACATGGCATAAAACCAACCGCCCGGCGGTCTAGCAAACTGCCGGGTACTCTGCACTACTGAAGAGCCGGAGCGGTTGACCGGTTGTCCAGTAGTGCAGAGTATAAGCAACTGACAGCTAAATAATACTACTAGGGAGGTGAACATGCTACCTTGTGGGGAACTTAAAGCAGTAACCAGGGGAGGAAAGATAATTGGCTTTTACACCTTGCGGGATGACGACGTTTACGAGGTCGCATGGGTGGACGAATGGCAAACAATCCGAACAACTTCTCTCGACACCCTCGCGGAAGTTAAAGCACTGCTGAATGAAGAGTATGAGAACCGTAAATTCTTGTATGGGGAGAATGCTTTACCGGTAGTAAAGTAACCACGATAACCACGATTAAGGAGCTAGGACATGCCGAAAACCGGAGAAAACTACCCCTGCGGGCCTTGCGAACTACCACTTGAGTGCAACAGCTGTGGTACTATAATAACGGAGGAGAACGTTATAAACGAAGCCTGCACCGAAGAATGCGATATATGCGATTACTGCGGTATCGGAAAGTGCCCAGACTGCGGAGAACACTGGCACTGCGGTGGGTGCATATAGCGATAACACAAATAACCGAATAACCGAATAACCGAATAACCGAATAACCGAATAACCGAATAACCGAATAACCGAATAACCGAATAACCGAATAACCGAATAACCGAATAAGGAGAATTACTATGCCACGCCATGACAAACTTGTTGAACTGATGATTTCCGGTAAACTGCCGATGCCCGGCTACCTTACTAAAAGCGACGAGGACTTGGCGTTATGCGCACAAGAGTTTGAGAAAACTGCGTTACAGTACATCAAAGCTGTGGAACAGGGACGAATGATTTGCTTTATCCACGGAGTTTCGCGCTCCGGGATGACTAGACGCATGACCTTTAAAGCGTGCATCAGGAACAGGGCATTCGGCACGTATTCGTATATTGACCTGAACTGGTTCATCCATGCGGCAACAGGTACCCGACTCAACAAAGACCGTGAATTAGTAGTCGGGGGCTGCGGGATGAATATGGTGTTCGCCACAAACTATTCAGTGATCCACAGTTTACAGCGGTTAGGGTACCTGAAACCGAAGCGAGCTGAAAGACTGGCCCAGATGACACCTGAAGCAGTTTATTAGAGCGTTCTTAAATTTGTCCAACAGAATCAGCGCTATACTGGTCCTGTTGGGCGGATATCCAGGGGAGTTCGAGTTTTACTCTTCGGACTCTTCACTCTTATGGAACTCTTCGCGTTTACTCTTCGGGGTGTTTTTTACACTGATCCAGGGGGATGACTAGGGCTGCGAAGAGTAAAAGAGTTAATAGGGTGATTTGAAAATTTGAAAAAAATAAAATGTGCAGAGAAATATAGGAAAAATGGGTTTAACTCTTCGAGAGAGCCAAAAAATCCGCTCATCCCACCGGATCAGCGTTAAAAATCACCCCGAAGAGTTCGGGCGAAGAGTTCACGAAGAGTGAAGAGTTCCCCCTGGATATTTAGCCAACAAAATCAGCGCAAACCTGAACCAATATTAAAAAATAGCACTTACACACTCTGCGGGAATCACTGAATAACTTTGTAAGTGACTGTAGTATAAGACTAAACGGACTTAGCGTGTAAAAACAACCCCATACGGCGGTCAAAACTCGACCGCTGATAAACTGAACCAGGAGACTGCTATGAAAATACTGAACGGGTATTACCACGACAACCACGGGAACAAATGGAGTTCCTCCTTATTCACCGAAGAAGAGGCCGAAGTGTTTGCGTCCACCCTGGTTAGCTGCACCAACTGCACCAACTGCACCAACTGCACCGACTGCAAAGACTGCACCAACTGCACCAACTGCAACAAATGCAAACACTGCACTAACTGCGCTCACTGCAACAAATGCAAACACTGCATCAGCTGCACCGACTGCGATTACTGCAAACAATCTAAAGGCTGCACCAACTGCACCGGCTGCGAACACTGCATCAGCTGCACCGACTGCACCGACTGCACCGACTGCACCGACAGCTTTTACCACATTTACTACTGATTAGGGAGACACCCTGAGAAATGGAACCGGGTATTACTACGGGAACAAACGGGGTGCCTCTTTATAGACCTAACCAAGGAGAACGACTGATGAAACGCACATTGACGCGGAAACAAGAACCTTTACACCATTATTACATGAGAGCGAAAGTAATCGGATCCAATGAGTTCATGACCGGTAACTGCTCCGGCCTCCGGGGTGACTGCTCCGACCTCCGGGGTGACTGCACCGACCTCCGGGGTGACTGCTCCGACCTCTGGGGTGACTGCTCCGGCCTCCGGGGTGACTGCTCCGGCCTCCGGGGCGTCTGCTCCGACCTC
>Ga0316576_10000236_pt1 | contig 23721 bp, 19 predicted proteins | sample S0NA_FD_203075 | JGI IMG/M metagenome (GOLD analysis project Ga0316576, IMG submission 203075) | Rhizosphere microbial communities from salt marsh grasses in Alabama, United States - S0-2_050615r3r5 | ecosystem: Host-associated > Plants > Roots > Rhizosphere | place: USA: Alabama | collected...
TCCGGGAGAGCCACGGCGACCTCCACCTTCGGAACATCTTCTTCGAGGACTCGCCGGTGATATTCGACTGTATCGAGTTCAACGACCGGCTGCGCTGCGGCGATGTGGCGGTCGACATCGCGTTCCTCGCCATGGACCTCGACTTCAACGGCAGGCGCGACCTGTCGCAGCACTTCATCGACCGCTTCGTCGAGGCATCGGGTGACGAGGAGCTGGTCGAGGTCCTCGATTTCTACAAGTGTTACCGTGCCTATGTTCGTGGCAAGATCGCGTGCTTCACCTCGTCCGATCCGGCTTTGGACGACCCGGCCAAGCGCGCACAACGTAACCTGGCGCGGCGGTACTTCGGTCTCGCCTACGAGTACGCAGGGGGTCGTGGCAGACCGTCGTTGGTTGTGCTTTACGGTCTCATGGGGACCGGCAAGACCTCGGTCGCCCGGTATCTCCGCGAGACCTATGGCTGGCACGTTCTGTCCACGGATGCGGTCCGTAAGCAGATCGCCGGCGTTGGCGAGAACACCCGAGTCTATGTGCCCTATAACCAGGGCCTGTACTCACCCGAGATGAATGCGAGAACCTACGCCGAGGTCTGCGAACGGGCCGAGAACCTCCTCTGCGGCGGCTTCCCCGTTGTCGTCGACGGAGCCTTCAAGCGACAGTCTGAACGACTTCCGGTGATCGAGGCAGCTCTCCGGACGCGAGCGCGCCTGCTCTTTCTCGAAACCACCTGTGATTCCGACGAGCAGCGGGAGCGCCTGCAGGGGCGGCAGCGGCACGACACCCGGTCCGACGGTCGGGTCGAGCTCATGGATCATCAGCGAGCCGACTTCGAGCCCGCCAACCCCGGCCACGAGAGCCTCTTTCGGGCTGTCGACACCAGCGGACCCAAGTCAGAGACTCAGGCCAAGGTCGAGACCTATCTGCGAGACGCCGGGGTTCTTTGACGGTCCTTATCGTGCGAGGACGAGCAGGCGTTCCTCGGTCATCTCGCGGTAGGCGTAGGCTGGGCCCTCGCGACCGACTCCCGAGCTCTTGACCCCGCCGTATGGCATGGGGTCGGTGCGCCAGGTGGGAACGTCACCCTGGATGACGCCGCCGACCTGGATGCTCTCCCAGGCCTCCTGGATCTTGGCGGCATCGCCGGTGAAGATCCCGGTCTGGAGGCCGTAACGCGAGTCGTTGACCATATTGATCGCCTGAGAGAAGTCCTCGTAGGCATCGAGGCAGGCGACCGGGCCGAAGACCTCGTCGGCGACCACCGGCTCGCTCGGGGGGACCTCCTCGAGGAGGGTCGGGACGACGACATTGCCGTTGCGTTGACCACCGCTGAGGAGTCGGCCGCCCGCGGCCGCGGCTCGTTCGATCCAGGCGGCGACCCGATCGGCGTTCGTCTCGTCGATGAGGGGGCCACAGATGGTGCTGTCGTTGGAGGGATCACCGTGGCGGATGGCCTCGGTGGCCGCGACGAGCTCCCGTCGGAGGGCGATGTAGACGTCTTCATGGGCGAGCACACGCTGCACGGAGATGCACGACTGACCCGCAAAGCCATAGGCGGCGCTGGCGATCTTCTTGGCCACGGCGGCGAGGTCTCCCGCATCGGGTTCGACCACCACCGCGGCGTTGCCGCCGAGCTCGAGGGTGACTCTGCGTCTCCAGGCGATCTCCTTGAGGTGCCAACCCACGTCCATGGAACCCGTGAAGGTGAGCAACGCGAACCTGTCGTCGGTGGCGAGGGTTTCGGCCTCCGAGCCCCGTGATGGAATGACAGCAAGGGCGCCGGGCGGCAGGCCCGCGTCGACCAGGATCTCGGCCAGCATCAGAGCCGGGCTCGGCGTCTGGCTGGCCGGTTTGAGCACCACCGGACAGCCCGCCGCGATCGCCGGGGCGAGCTTGTGCGCGACCAGATTGAGTGGGAAGTTGAACGGGGTGATGGCAAGCACCGGTCCAACGGGAACCCTCCGTACCAGAGCGAGCCGTCCGTGGCCCGAGGGATAGCCAGTGAGATCACGGGCCTCGACCTCGGGATGGCGCGCCACAGCCGCAGCCTCGGCCAGGGTGTCGGCACACCGGTCCGCCTCCGCCAACGCCAACCGGATCGGCTTTCCGGCTTCCTCGGAGATGACGGCGGCGAGCTCCTCTCGATCCTCGAGGACGAGGGCCGAGGCGCCCTCGAGGATCGCGCCGCGCTCGGATGGCGGAATGGCGGCCGTAGCCTCGGCGGCTCGTGCGGCGGTGGCCGCAGCCCGTTCGAGCAGATCCGGTCCGCCGCGGGCGACTCGGGCAACCTCTCGGCCGTCAAAGGGCGATCGAACCATGATGACGTCGTCGCCGTCCTGCCACTGACCGTTGAGGAAGAGCTGCTGCTCGCGCATGGGAACCTCCAAGGGGCACCATGGTAACAGTGTGCCGCCGTCATCGCGCGGGGCCGGGTCCGGAGCCGAAACTGGATCCGAAACCGGAGCCGGAGCCGGAGCGGGAGCTGGAGCGGTTGGCGAGCAGGTCTGCGGAACCTATACGATGTTTGGATTGACCACAGGAGATTGGGGCGTCGAGTGTGGGAACAGGACATGATTCGACGGAATTGCGGTAAATTATTAGAAGAAAAGTGGTTCTGACGATTTGATCACTGGGAGCCTCGTGAGCGAACGTGCTCTTTGGATTGACAAGAACTCTGTGGTTGTGGTTATCATCATGAAGTGGTCAGACCAATTGAACCTCTGAAGCAGCAGGGCAGCCACGATCCGAACGATGCGGATGCCGGGCCTCCTGAGCGAGCCGTCGCGGCCGATCTGGTGGTGCACTTCGTCCGCGGGTTGATCGAGTCCGGCCAGATCAGCGCGGGAGACAAGCTGCCGCCCGAGAGAGAGCTGGCAACGTTGGTCGGTGTCAGCCGGCCGAGCGTCAGGGCGGGGCTGCAGTCGCTCGCGGCCGTCGGAGCCGTGGAGGCGAGGCGCGGCGCGGGGACCTTTGTCAGCAGCGGCCCGCCGCTTCTCGAGAGCAACCCGCTGCCCTTGTTCGCCGCCCTCCACGGCATCGGCGACAGTGCCGTATACGAGACCCGACGGGTGATCGAGATCGATCTGGCCGGTCTCGCTGCCGAGCGGGCCACGGACGAGCAAGTGATCAAAATCTCGGACGAGATCATGGAGATGCTGGCGGCCAGAGACGACCCGCAGCGGTTCCTGGTGTTCGACATCCGCTTCCACCGAGCGGTCGCCCTGGCGGCGGGCAACCCGCTGCTCTTCGCGCTGCTCGAGATGGTGGCCGAGCTGTTCTACGACCTGAGACGAAAGACGGTCTACCGGTGGCGCGGCGCCGACGAGGCGTCGGAGCAGCACCGCCGGATCTACCGGGCGATCCGGGATCGGGATCCCGAACGGGCGCGGACGGAGATGGATGCGCACCTGCGGTGGGCGGAGCTGATTCAACAACGAGAGGGCGTGCAGGAGGCGATCCGACGCTCCGTCAACGAGCCGGAACAGGGTGGTGTGGGATGAGCGTTCGCGACACAGTTGTGGGGTTGATCGGACGTCAGCCGCTAGACCTCGACCGGGTAACGCTGGATATCGGCGACCGGTCGCTGGCCCTGTACCCGCGGTCGGTCGTGGCAGTCGGCGAAGGGGCCGTCCTCTTCATGGGCCATGGTGAGCCCGGCCGCCGGCTCTACGTCCTCGCCCCGCTCGGCGATCCGACCGCGGCGCGTTTTGAAGGGACCTGTCTGCGGTGGGCCACTGAGGGAGAGGACCAGATCCGGCGCTGCCGGCTGAGCCCGTCCAACGCCGCGGTGGTTCGTGAGCTGTTTGACTGGACGCGGCCGCGACCGATCGGTCTGGTCCGATCGTTCGGGCTCGGCGACCGCCTCGGCATCGCTGGTCCGGCCCATCTACGGGCGATGCGGTCGAGCGGATTCGACGTCGTCTTGGCCCAGCAGTCGATCCGAGAGCTCGAACGGACCGAACGGACTGCGAACGAGGTCATGGACGCTGCGACCTGGGCTGTTCTGCAGGAGGGGTGGCGCTCGGGCTTCGGCGCTGACGCCGATCACCTCAAGACACCGGCCGATGTCAATCGGATGGCGGCCGCCGGATTCACGATGTTCACGATCGACCCCGGTGATCACGTGGTCGACGCAGCCGACAGAATGCTCGTCAACGAGCTCGACGCGGCCCTCGACCGGGTCCCGTGGGCAGGCCTCGAGTCCGACCGAGTGGAGGCGGTCGCTCGCTACGAAGGCCGGAGATTCCGGGTCGGCCCGGAGCTCGAGCTGAACCCCGGGGGCGACGAGGTGGGACGCGCCTGGATCAAGTACGGCGCCGCCCTCGCCCACGCGGCGGCCATGTATCGGCATATTGCCGATACCATGGGCGAGCGCCAGTTCGAGGTCGAGGTCTCGGTCGATGAGACCGCATCCGTAACCTCGCCCTTCGAGCACTTCCTGGTGGCATCGGAGCTGGTCCGGCTCGGGGTCCGTTGGGTCGGTCTCGCTCCGCGCTTCGTCGGCGCCTTCGAGAAAGGCGTCGATTTTCGAGGCGACCTCGAGCTGTTCCGGCGCGAGTACCGGCGCCACCTCGCGATTGCGGAGGAGATCGGTCCGTACAAGATCAGCATTCACTCGGGTAGCGACAAGTTCACCGTCTACCGCGAGATCGGGCGCCTCGGTGGTCCGGTCCACGTCAAGACCGCCGGGACGAGCTACCTCGAGGCGCTCCGGACGGTTGCAGAGTGCGAGCCTGATCTGTTCCGCGACGTGTTCGACTTCTCGCGATCGCTCTACGACCACGAACGGCGCACCTACCACGTCTCGGCCGAGCTCGATCGGGTCCCCCTCGCGGCGGACCTCGACGACGACGATCTGCCGGGATTGCTCGATGACGACGACGCCCGTCAGGTGCTGCATGTGTCCTTCGGCCGAGTCCTCACCGAGCGCGAGGGCGATGGACGCAGCCGGTTCAAGGGTCGGATCATGACCTGCCTTGACCACCATGAGGAGGTCCACGAGGACCATCTAGTACGGCACTTCCGCCGACACATCGAGCCCTTCGGGGAGAACGGGGGACCCCATGAGCTATCTTGACGATCTCTTCTCGCTCGAGGGCCGGGTGGCCGTGACCATTGGCGCCGCCGGTGTACTGGGCGGTGCCATGGCAGGGGCGCTTGGCCGATCCGGTGCGCGGGTCGCGGTCCTCGACCTCGACGGCGATGCAGCCGAAGCTCGCGCTCGCTTGATCACCGACACCGCCGGTGTCGAATCGATGGGAGTCCGGGTCAACGCCACCAGCGAGACAGAGCTTTGCGCCGCCCTTGAACGTGTGCTCAGCGCCTGGGGCCGGGTCGACGTGCTGCTCAACGCGCCCGGCGTCAACTCGGCGACCCCGGTACTCGAGATCAGCCGCGACGAATGGGATCGGATTCTTGCCGTCAACCTCACGAGCTACTTCCTCGCGAGCCAGGTCTTCGGCGGACGGATGGTGGAGCAGGACGAGGGCGGCTCGATCATCAACATCTCGTCCGCCTCATCGGGTCCGCCCCTGAGCAAGGTCTTCACGTACTCGATCACCAAAGCCGCGATCAACAATATGACCCAGTTTCTGGCCCGAGAGTGGGCACCCCATCGGGTTCGGGTCAACGCGGTGGCGCCCGGCTTCTTCCCGGCCAAGCAGAACCGGCGCATCCTGACCGACGAGCGGGTCGCTGCGATCATGGGCCACACCCCCATGGGTCGCTTCGGAGAGCCCGAGGAGCTCGCCGGTGCAGTGGTCTGGCTCGCCTCCGAGGCGGCGTCGGGTTTTGTCACCGGCGCCCTGATCAGGGTTGACGGCGGCTTCACCGCCATGACCATCTAGCCCGGAGCATTCATGAGGGATCTGTAGCGGCCGACGATGTGTCCGCTCGAATCGAGCGTTTTCGACTCTGGGGTGGGACGTCACGGAGGAAGAGTCCGGGGAATGGCACACTTGATGGGGTGAGGAAGTCATGATGACGGATCGGCAGGCGCCGTTGAAAAACCTTGAGAAACGAAAGGACTTCCTGGTCGTGATCGACTCGGATGGCTGTGCCTTCGATTCGATGGAGATCACGCACAAGGAGTGCTTCATCCCGGCGATCATCAAGTACTGGGACCTGCAACCGGTTTCCAGGTATGCACGGGCGGCGGCCGAGTTCGTCAACCTCTACTCGAGGTGGCGAGGGAGCAACCGCTTTGAGGCGCTGATCATGATCTTCGATCTGCTCGAGGAGTGGCCGGTGGTTGCCGAGCGCGGCGCCGTCATCCCTCGGGCGAAGGGTCTGCGGAGGTGGATCGAGCGGGGGACGGTGCTGGATAACCCCGCGCTCGCAGCCGAGGTCGAACGGACCGGCGACACCGACCTGGCGCGCGCGCTCGCCTGGAGCGCGGGGGTCAACGTCGCCATCGCCGACATGGTGCACGGTGTGCCCCCATTCCCACATGTTCCCGAGGTCTTGGGGATGCTTGCCGACCGCGCTGACATCATCGTCTGCTCGGGGGCACAGTGCGAGACGGTCGAGCGGGTGTGGGCCGAGCATCGACTCGTGCCTCTCGTTCGGGTCATCGCGGGTCGGGAGATGGGGTCGAAAGCCGAGCATCTCTCGCTCGCTGTCAGCGACCGCTATGACCGGGACAAGGTCCTGATGATCGGCGATTCACCGTTCGATGGCAGGATTGCCACAGCGAGCGGCGTTCGGTTCTATCCGATCAACCCCGGTCGGGAGACGGCCTCCTGGGAACGCTTCGCCCTCGAGACTGCGGGGCTTTTCTTCGCGGGCGACTATGACGTCACGATTCAAGACAAGCTCGTCCAGGAGTTCGAGGGGTTGTTGCCGGAAACACCTCCGTGGCAGCGTTGACCTCGGCCGAGCAGCGGGCCTGAGAGGCCCTGTGATACCTTTTCGAGATGCGTCCCGTGGCACTGCTGACCGACTTCGGCCTCGTCGATCACTACCTGGGCGTGCTCCACGCAGTGCTCGAGAAACACACGCCCGGAGTACCGCGCCTCGACCTCGGCCATCTGGTTCCGCCGGGGGATGTCTGGGCGGCCTCCTTCCAGCTCCGTTGCGCCTGGCCGTCGCTGCCGGCGGGCTGCGTCGTGCTGGCGGTGGTCGACCCCGGCGTCGGGACCGATCGGCGCGCGTTGGCGCTCGAGCTGGGAAAGAGATTTCTGGTGGCGCCGGACAACGGCCTTGCTGCCAGCCTCGGCGCCGCTTCCAGAGCCGTCGAGCTCGACTGGCGAAGAATGGGGTTGGCCGAACCGAGCCGGACCTTTCACGGTCGCGACCTGTTCGCACCGGCAGCCGCCCGTCTGGCGCGGGGCGACGAGCTCGACACGCTCGGTGCGTCGGTGGATCCCCATCTGTTGGTGGCCTGCCCGTTGCCGGACCCGGAGCCCCTCACCTCCGGGTATTCCGCGACGGTGGTGTCGGTCGACCGTTTCGGCAACCTCGTGACCAACCTGCCCGCGAGCTCGGTGGGACCAGGGTCGATGGCAGCGTGGTCGAACGGAGCTGCGGCGAGGCGGGTCGCCACCTACGGCGTGGCCGGCGACGATGAGATCGTGCTTCTCGAAGGGTCGACCGGGTTGCTCGAGCTGGCGGTTAGAGGGGGATCGGCAGCGGCGGCGACGGGACTCCGCCGAGGCGACTCGATTCGGATCACACACGACGACGACGCCGATGATGATGATGATGATGGAGACGACTGATGGCCTACGGTTGGCATGGACTGCAGGTTCGGCTGGTGCCGCTCGACAAGGGGCGCCACCTCGAAAACGCACTACGTTGGTTCAACGATCCGGAGATCACCGCCTGGCTCGAGACCGGTGACTGGCCCCTGACTCGGGGCACCGAGGAGGATTTCTTTCGCGCGGCCGAGCGCCCGGACAAAGGCAGCGTGCAGTTCGCCGTCGAAACTCTGGACGGCGAGCACGTGGGCTTCTCCGGGCTGCGCTCCATCGACTGGCAGAGCCGAGTTGCGGTCTCGGGAAGCGTCATCGGGCGCACCGACCTGTGGGGGCGAGGGCTTGGGACCGATTCGGCGAAGGTGCGGTCGCGGTACGCCTTCGAGGTCTTGGGGCTCCGCCTTCTCATCGCCACGGTGATCGCCGACAACACGCGATCCATGGGCATGTTGACAGCGGTCGGCTATCGCGAGGTGGGCCGGGTCCCCGGGCGTTACTGGAAGCGGGGCGCGTGGCGCGACCAGGCGATTATGATCCTCGAGCACCCCGACGGGTGATGGCCGGCGGGCGGACTGACGAGTCACGGGCGCCGGTGGCGATGACCCGAGCGGAGCGAACAGGGCGGGACACTGCGTGAACCCGAATCGTCGAACGTCACTCGCTCGGTCGGACTCCGTTCGGCGCCCTGACCAGATCGTCGCCGGCGATGTCGTCCCAAGAGTAGTACTGAAAGGTCCGGTTGTCGGACATCGCGACGAAGAAGCCCGACGGGAAGCGCGGATCGAGGACCGTCGAGGTGACCTCGGAGCCGTCGCTCTCATTGGTCGAGACCTTCACGTTCTTGACAAAGCGGTGGTCGTGAGGGTTGCCGGGCGAGCCCTCACGCGTGAAGATCCGGAAGGCGTTGCCCTGCTGGTCGGAGACCAGGATGTACCCGGTGCCGTCGTCGATCGCGTAGATCGAGATCCCCTCGCGTTCGTTGGCGAATCCATCGGTGCCGAACAGGGCGAGCTCGATGTCGGCGTCCGGTGCGTCGGGGTCGGCGCGGTACTTCCTGATTCCCGTCAGCTCGTCCGAGTAGTACACGTAGCCGAGGGCATCATCGACCGCGATTGCCTCGATCTCGCCGAGCTCGGGGGTGCCTTCGTCCATCGACGTGGCGTCGCCGAAGGCCCCGAACTCGCGGACCTTGGATCCAACGACATTGCCGGCGCCGTCGTCGGCGAGTCGGTACTCCCAAAGGTAGGCGCCCGAGGGTCCGGCCTTGCGGCTGACGATGGCGAACACGGCGCCATCCGAAGGGCGTTTGAAAAGGGCGATCCCCATGGGCTGGGCTCTGCCTTCGGACTCGCCTTCGAAGACCGGGATGCCGCCGTTGTCGATCGCTGTCATCTCCGGCAGCCGGAAGACCCGCAACGCGCTCGCCGGACGCTCGGTTGCGACCGCGATGTCGGTCGCCTCGCCCCCGAGCATCAAACCGTACTCGACGTCGATGTTGTTCATGCGCTGAAGCCCGGTGACAGTCTTCTCCGGAATGATCTTCCCGTCGAGGTCGAAGGTCACGACCGCGCCGCCCTTGTCGGTGCCGAGCACCAGGCTTTGCGACGGATCGTCGGGGTTGATCCAGATCGCCGGGTCGTCCGAGTCCACAGGGGTCTGCTCGGTGATGACCACCGGCGTCAGCACGTCGCCTGAGGCTGTCATCGGCGGTTCCTGTGTCTGTGTCGGTGAACACGCCACCGGTGCCATGAACGCGAGGGCCGACAGCAGCACGAGCCCTGGGCGGATGACAATCGCGAGAAGGGGGCGGTTTTGAGGATCGGACTTCATTGGGCCTCCAGTTCGAAGTGTCGGACCTGCGGACGCGAAAACACGTGTGGCGTGGTGTCGATCAGCCGTCGGGCTCCTCCGGTCGCGGCTGTGCCGTGGAGGAACGAACGACGAGGCTGGGCGTCACAACGTCGTGGCGATCCGCTGTGCGTGCACTGGTGATTCGCTCGGTGAGCCGATCCACGGCTGCTCGCCCCATGTCTCCGCCGGGTTGGTGGATGCTCGACAGCGAGATGTGGCTCAACGCCGCGAGCGTGGTGTTGTCAAAGCCGATGAGTGAGATGTCCTGGGGAATCCGGACGCCCGCCTCGTCCAGTGCGTTCATCGCGCCCACGGCGCACAGGTCGTTGGAGGCGAAGATTGCGGTCGGTAGGGGATGTTGTGTCAACAGCTCCCGAGCGCCACGTTCGCCACCCTCCTCGGTGTGACTCCCTTCGGCGACGAGGATATGGTCCGCGAGGCCGAGGTCGCCCATGGCGCGACGGTAACCGTCGGCGCGGGCACGGGCGGCCGCACCGGCGCCACCGGAGATGAACGCGATCCGCCGGTGGCCGAGGCCGGCCAGGTGCTCGATCGCGAGCCGGACGCCGTAGACGTTGTCGTTGTTGACGCTGTCAGCCACGTTACTGTCGATCTCGCGGTTGATGAGCACCACCGGCACGGTGGTCGCAGCTCGCGCGATGACAGCATCGTCGATTCGGGGAGAGGCGAGGATGAGACCGTCGACACGGAGCTGGAGCAGGCTCTCGATCGCACTCTCCTCCAGGTTGGGGTCACGCTCACCGGTGTTGAACAGAACCTGGTAGCCGAGCTCCCGGGCGCGACTCTGGACGCCGGCGACCACCGAGCCGAAGAACGGGTTACGGAGGTCCGAGAGCATGACGCCGATGATGCGGCTCTGTCGTTGCACGAGACTGCGGGCCATGAGGTTGGGACGGTACCCGAGCTCCTCGATCGCGTCGAGAATGGCCTGACGACTGGTCGGGCTGACCCCGTGTTCGCCCCGAGTGACCATGGACACCAGGGACTTCGACACCTTTGCCTTCCGGGCCACATCGTGGATCGTGGGGCGACGGTGTGATGGGATTTTGTTGACTTTTCCTCGCGGTGCCACTTGACTTCGTTTCCTCCGGGCCTTATGTTCCTATTGGAACGTTCCAAAATATATGCCGTGCGCTCGCGAAATGCAACCTGGAACGTTCCAGGGGATGCCGACACGATACATGACCGTTGACACGAGGTCGTGGCTTGTTCTTTTTCGTGGATCGGGGTGGACGCTCCGACGCCGCGCCTTGGATAGCCGGCTCGGAACAAACGCCCTGCAACCGTTCGAAGGAGATCGGGGGGAGGAAACGAGATGGCATCCTCGAAGCAACAGTCACTCCTGGGCTTGACCATGCTCGTTCTGGTGGTGCTCGTTCCGGCGGGCAACGCGCTGGCGCAGCAGGCCGAGACCGGAATCGTCTACGGCACGGTCACCGGTCCAGCGGGCGCCGTCATCGCCAACTGCCGGGTGTCGGTCCAGGGAACCAACCTGGCGACCACGACGGGCCTCGACGGCAGCTACCGGTTGGCGCCGGTACCGCCGGGGGAGCAGACCCTCGTCTACTACTACCTGGGGCTGCAGACCGCCACGGTCCCGATCACCGTCGTTGCGGGCGAGATCGCCAACCAGGACGTCAGTCTGAGCTACGGCGGGGAGATCGAGGTTCGGAGCTCACCGCTGCTGGTTGGACAGGAGAAGGCCCTCAACCAGCAGAAGAACGCCCTCAACATCACCAACATCGTTGCCGCCGACCAGATCGGCCGCTTCCCGGACAAGAACGCATCGGAGGCGACGCAGCGCATCCCGGCGGTGAGCCTGCTCCGGGACCAGGGAGAGGGGCGGTACATCATCGTCCGCGGAACCGAGCCGAGGCTCAACTCGACCACGGTCAACGGTGAGCGGATTCCGTCCCCCGAAGCGGGAACGCGAAGCATCGCCCTCGACACCATCCCCTCGGACCTCCTCGGATCGATCCAGGTGACGAAGGCCCTCACGCCGGACATGGACGGGGACTCCATCGGCGGCACCGTCAACCTGGTGACCCAACGTGCGCCCGAGCAGCTGAGGGTCTCGGCAGCGGTCGGGACGGTTTACCACGAGCTGACCGAGAAGTACGCCGCGACCGGCAACTTCGCCGTCGGCACCCGCTTCGGCGCCGACAAGGACTGGGGTTTGCTCCTGTCGGGCAGCGCGAGCGACGCCGAGCAGGGCTCCGACGACATCGAGCCCGAGTACGACGACGGCGAGCTCGACGAGCTGCAGCTACGGGACTACACGATCCGCCGGGAACGCTACGGCTTCACCGGCGACCTGGAGTACCGGGCGTCGCACAGCTCGAAGTTCTTCCTGCGCGGGCTCTGGACCAACTACGTCGACACCGAGACCCGGCGTGCCAAGAACAACGCGGTCGGGGACAACGAGCTCGAGCGCGCGCTGCGGGACCGTCGCCAGGAGTCGCTCATCAACTCCGTCACCTTCGGCGGTGAGAACATCGTCGGCGAGTCGGGCGCCCTCGACTATCGGTTGACCTGGAACAGGTCGTCGGAGGAGACGCCGAACCAGATCATCGCCAGCTTCATCCAGGAGGACGTCGAGTTCGCTCCCAACGTCGGACCCGATGTCATCGATCCCAACAACATCCAAGCCAACCCGCTCAACGAGGACGTTTCCGAGTACTGGTTCGACGAGATCGAAACCGAGTACAAGAAGGCGGTCGAGGAGGATGTGATCGGCGCCATCAACTACGACCAGGGCTTCTACCGGGACAAGGGCTTCAGCGGCCTGTGGGAGGTCGGCGCCAAAGCGCGTTGGAAGAACAAGGAGCAGGACTACAACGTCTTCGACTACGAGGCGGACGACGACCTCAACCTGGTGCCCTATCTCAGCGACTGGGAGTCCGAAACGCCGTTCTTCCGTGGTCGGTACCCGGGCCAGATCGTCCCGTTCCAGGATCCGCAGCTGATGCGTGACCTGCTCAACAGCGGTGAGCTCGAGGGCGAGCGGAACCTCGAGGAGGACCTGGCGGACTTCGACATCTCAGAGGACACCTACGCAGCCTACGGTATGACCGAGCTGTTCTTCGGCGCCAACGCCTCGTTCCTCGGCGGTGTCCGGGTCGAGAACACCAGGGTCGACTACACGGCCTACGAGCTCATCCTCGACGATGAGGGAGACCCGCTCGACCTGACGCCGGTGACCGGCACCAAGGACTACACGGAGTGGCTGCCCCAGTTCCACTTCGTCTACAAGACCGGCAAGGAGTCCCAGCTGCGGGCCGCGGTCACGCGAAGCCTCGCGCGGCCCAACTTCGAGGACATGGCGCCGTGGCGGCTCATCAACCTCGAGGACATGGAGCTCGAGCTCGGCAACCCGGACCTCGACGTCACCACGGCATGGAACCTCGACTTGATGTGGGAGAAGTACCTGCAGCCGATCGGCATCATCTCGGCGGGTGTGTTCTACAAGGACCTCTCCGACTACATCTACGTGTTCAACGTCGACGAGGTGATCGAGGGCGAGGAGTTCGAGGTCAGCCAGCCGCGTAACGGGGACGAGGGGAGCCTGTGGGGCCTCGAGCTCGCGTTCCAGAACAACTTCACTAACTGGCCGGGAGCGGCGGGCGGCTTCGGGCTCTACGCCAACTACACCTACATCGACTCCGAGGCGAAGTACCCCGACCGTGAGCCGACCTTCCTTCCGGGGCAGTCGGAGCACGTCGGCAACCTCGCGTTGGTCTATGAGAAGTACGGTATCTCGACCCGGCTCTCGTACAACTACAACGGCAAGAACATCATCGAGATCGGTGACGACGCCGACGAGGACCTCTGGGTCGACGACCACGCCCAGCTCGACTTCCTGCTCCGAGTTCAGTGCACCGAGAAGTTCAGCGTCGTGCTGGAGGCGATCAACATCACCAACGAGCCCTACACGGTCTTCGAAGGGAACAAGGACCGAATCCGGCAACAGGAGTATTACGGGTGGTGGGCCACCCTGGGGGTGCGTTTCGATCTGTAACGGGATGACGAGCCGATAGCGCTGCCCGGCCAGCGGCCGGCGCACCTGACCGGGCGGATGACGGAGATGAGGAGGTCTCCAGCCAACGGCGCGCCTGAACATCAACCTGGATTGATTGCTGAAAAGGGACGGTGTACAGCGGTGAGACAGATCACGGTCGGCGTCATCGGCGCAGGACGAATCGGCAGCATGCACACCGAAATCCTCGTCCGTGCGATTCCCGAGGCAAGGGTCAAGGCGGTGGCGAGCCCACACCTCGACCGGTCGTGGACGCGTTGCCTCGGCATTCCGGTCGCTGCCACGGACAGTGCAACGGTGCTCGGCGATCCTGAAATCGAGGCGGTTGTGATCGCGACACCGTCCGATCGTCACTGCGAGCTCATCGAGCGCGCAGCAGCGGCCGGGAAACATGTCTTTTGCGAGAAGCCACTCGCCTTCGAGGCGGGTCCCATCGAGGCTGCCCACCGGGCGGTCCTGGAAGCCGGGGTCGTGCTCCAGGTCGGCTTCAACCGCAGATCGGACCCGAGCCTTGTCGATCTGGTCGGCGCCGTCCGAGCCGGTCTCGTTGGCGACGTCCAGACCATCCGGATCACGAATCGGGACCCCAAAGCGCCGCCGATCGACTTCGTCAAGCGGTCGGGCGGCCTGTTCTTCGACTTCGTCATTCACGACCTGGACACGGCACGGTTTCTGTCGGGCTCGGAGATCGTCGAGGTCTACGCCGCCGGCGGCGTTCTGATCGACGACGCCATCGGCGAAGCCGGCGATATCGACACCGCGGTGGTCAGCCTGAGACTCGCCAACGGCGCGCTGACGATCATCGACGCCAGCCGCCAGGCGGTCTACGGTTACGACCAACGTTTCGAGGTTCTGGGCTCGGCGGGCAGTGTCGCCGTTGACAACCTGCGGCCGAGTGCCCGGGTCGTCAGCACCTCCGGCGGAGTTGTCGGATGCACACCGTACGGCGGCTTCGTCGACCGGTACCGCGACGCCTTCATCGCCGAGCTGCGGGCCTTCGTTGCAGCGGTGGCGGGAGACGGCGCCGTCGTTGCCGGCGCCGACGATGCACTCGCCGCAGTCCGAGCGGCGGCCGCAGCGCGGAGCTCCCTGGCCGAACGCCGCCCGGTCCGGGTCGAAGCGCCGACCGTCACTGGCGCGAAAGGAACCTCGTCATGAGCACCATCACCGTGGGCGTGCTCGGGGCCGGCCGGATCGGCCGCCTCCACACGGACAACCTGCTTCGGATGCCAGACGTCCGGGTCAAGACGGTGGCCGATCCCTACGTCGACTTCGCGGACTGGCCGCCCGACGGCATCGCCACCAGCGCCGAGCCGGAGTTCGTGCTTTCGGACGACGAGATCGACGCGGTCCTGATCTGCTCGCCGACCCCGACCCACGCCCCGCTCACCGAGGCGGCGGCCGCAGCCGGCAAGCACGTGTTTTGTGAGAAGCCGATCGATCTCGATCCGGGCCGCATCCGGCGCACCCTCGATGCGGTCGATCGTGCTGGGGTCAAGCTTCAGGTCGGCTTCAACCGCCGCTTCGATCCCACCTTCGCTCGGGTGCGTCAGGCGGTGGTCGCGGGAGACGTCGGGGAGGTTCACATCGTCAAGATCACATCCCGAGACCCGCAGGCGCCGCCCGTCAGCTATGTCCGCAGCTCGGGTGGGATCTTCCTCGACATGACGATTCACGACTTCGACATGGTTCGTTTCCTCACCGGACTCGAGGTTGTCGAGGTCTTCGCGATGGGTGCGGTCCTCATCGATCCGGCGATTGGCGATGCCGGCGATGTCGATACCGCGATCACCACCGTGACGATGGCCGGCGGCGCGCTGGCGGTGATCGAGAACAGCCGTCAGGCGGTTTACGGCTATGACCAGAGGGTCGAGGTCTTCGGGTCGTCCGGCAGCGCCGAGGCGGGGAACGAGACCCCCAACCGGGTCGCCGTGAGCAGTGCGGCCGGCGTTCGGACGGACAACCCGCTGTACTTCTTCCTCGAGCGCTATCAGGCGTCGTTCGTGGCGGAGCTGGAGGCCTTTTTCACCTGCATCCGTGACGATCGAGAGCCGCTCGTGAGTGGCCGCGACGGGCTGATGTCGGTCCTGGTCGGGAAGGCGGCTGCACGCTCCATGGCCGAGAGCCGGCCGGTTCGGGTGGAGCAGCCGTGAGCCTCCGGGATGTCATCCTGACCGGCGCCGACCGGCCCCTGATCAACGATCGAACGGTGGTCGACCGGCTGTACAAACGACACCGGCTGCGCATCATGCTCGCCATTACCATTGGCTACGGCTTGGTCTACACCTGCCGGCTCGCCCTGTCGATGGTCAAAAAGCCGTTGATCGACAACGGCATCTTCACCCCGGTCGAGCTCGGCCTCATCGGGTCGGCGCTGTTCTACACCTACGCCTTCGGCAAGCTCACCAACGGTTTCATGGCCGACCACATGAACCTCAAGGTCTTCTTTGCCTTCGGCGTCCTCGTGTCCGCGGTGCTCAACGTCGGGATGGGGTTCTCGACGGTGCTCGGGCTGTCGATCGCGCTGTGGGGGCTCAACGGCTGGTTTCAGGGCTTCGGCGCCCCGACCGGTGCGGTCGCCATGGCCAACTGGTTCTCGAATCGAGAACGAGGTCGAATCTACGGCATCTGGAGCACCGCCCACGCGATCGGCGAAGGGCTCACCTTTGTCGGTGTCGCCGCCCTGGTTACGCTGTGGGGCTGGCGAGCCGGCTTCTGGGGCCCCGGGGCTCTGTGCGTCCTCGTTGCCGTCGGTCTGTACCTGCTCATGCAGGATCGGCCGCCGACCCTGGGCCTGCCTCGGGTCGCCGTCTGGAAGAACGACCTCGTCGCCGGAACGGCCGCCGACGGGACCCCGAGAGAGAGCACGTGGGCGGTCCAGCAGACGATTCTCAAAATCCCCGCGATCTGGGTCTTGGCCCTGTCGAGCGCTTCGATCTACGTCACCCGTTACGCCATCAATAGCTGGGGTGTGCTCTACCTGCAGGAGGCCAAGGGCTACTCGCTGATGCAGGCCGGCAGCGTGATCTCGGTCAACACCATCGCCGGGATCCTCGGCGCGATCGCCTTCGGCTTCATGTCGGACAAGCTGTTCGATGCACGCCGGCCGCCGACCAACCTGATCTTCGCGGTGCTCGAGATCGCCGGCCTGCTCATCGTCTTCTTCGGGCCGCCCGGGCGGCCGGTGCTCATGACCATCGCCTTCTTCATCTACGGCTTCGGCCTGACCGGGCTGGTGACATCGCTCGGCGGTTTGTTCGCCCTCGACATCGCTCCCAAGCGTGCGGCGGGCGCGGCCATGGGTTTCATTGGAGTTTTCTCGTACATCGGCGCCGCGCTTCAGGACCAGATCAGCGGTCATCTGATCGAGCGCGGCGTCACCGTGGTCAACGGCGCGCGTCACTACGACTTCACTGCGGTGATCTGGTTCTGGGTCGGGATGTCGGTAGTGTCGCTGATTCTCGCAACCTCGTTGTGGCGGGTCAAAGTGAGGGATTGAGGAGCTTCATGGGTAGTCGAAGGTCGAAGTTCGATGTCGCGTCCGTCGGCAACTACACGAAGGATACGATCGTGACCCGGACGGGAACGCAGTTCGCCGACGGCGGCGGGTCGACCTACTCAGCCCATGCAGCGCATACCCTCGGTCGCCGAGTGATCGCCGTCATGAGGCTGGCCAAGGAGGACTTCCACGTCGTTCGTGACCTGGAAGCTGCGGGCATCAGCGTCCGTCCGACGGCGGCCCCCAGCTCGACCCTCATGCGGCTCGAGTACCCGACTGACAACCCGGATGAACGGGTCCTGACGGTGGCCGACACGGCTGGATCGATCGAGCCCGAGCAGCTTCGTGAGATCGACGCGGGCGCATTCATCGTCAGCCCGTCGATCCGTGGTGAGGTCCCGATCGAGACCCTCCGCGAGCTCCGGACCAGGAACGCGCTCGTCAGCGTCGATGCGCAGGGCTTCATCCGGGTTCGACGCCCGGATGGCCGACTTGAGCACACCGCCTGGCCCGAGCAGGCAGCCGTTCTCGAGCTGGTGGACATCCTCAAGGCCGACGTTGTCGAGGCCGAAGCCCTCACCGGCGAGCCGGACATCCGGCGAGCGGCACGGGCGCTGGCGAAGCTCGGTCCGCGCGAGGTCGTGATCACTCACCGCGACGGGATCGTCGTGCTCGCCGACGGCACGATGCTCGAAGTCCCCTTCCACGCCCGCTCGATGATCGGGCGGAGCGGCCGCGGCGACACCTGCGTCGGCTCGTATGTGGCGGCGCGGCTCGAGCACCCTCCGGAAGAGGCGATCCGCTGGTCGGCCGCGGCCACGAGCTTGAAAATGGAGGCCCCCGGGCCGATTCGAAGGAGGATCGAGGACATCGTCGAATTGATGCAACGAGAGTATCGAAAGGTGGCGATAACGAGGACGTGAACATCCCCGGCGACGGGCGCTGGGTGGACGAACCAGGAGGACGGATCATGAAAGGCATGGTTTTAGACGCAAAGTGGGAGCCGAAGCCGAGCTACGTGGTTTCGGATTGGGAGAAAACAACCGGCAAAGCGATCACGGGCAACGCCATCTGGCACAACCCGACGCTTGGCGTGAAGGAGTGGCCTGATCCGAAGCCAGGACCCAAGGAGGTGCTCATCCAGATCAAGGCGTGCGGTGTCTGCGGCTCGGACATGCACTTCTACGAGACCGATAAGGACAACTACATTCTATACCCGGGGCTGACCAAGTTCCCGACCATCCTTGGCCACGAGTTCTCGGGCAAGGTGATCGAGATCGGCTCCGAGGTCACGATGCTGACCGAGGGCGACATGGTGACAGTCGAGGAGATGATTTGGTGCGGACGCTGCACACCGTGCCGCAACGGCTATCCCAACCACTGCACCAACCTCGAGGAGATCGGCTTCACCATTCCCGGCGCCTTCGCCAACTTCATCGCGGTGGACGAGAAGTTCTGCTGGAAGATCGACGCCATCGCCGAGCGCTTCGGCAGCGAGGAGACGGCCTACACGATGGGCGCGCTGACCGAGCCCTCCTGTGTGGCGTACAACGCGATGTTCACCCGCGCCGGCGGCTTCAAGCCGGGACACTACGTCAGTGTGGTCGGAGCCGGCCCGATCGGGCTCGCCGCTGTCGGCCTCGCCAAGGCGGCCGGCGCCGGCATGATTGCCTCCTTCGAGGTTTCGCCCGAGCGCCGCGAGCTGGCTGCCGCGGTCGGTGCCGACGTCGTCTACGACCCGCGTGAGGTGGTCCCGAGCGAGGTCCTGATGGAGCTCAGCAAGGGTCAGGGTTTCGACTTCCACGTCGAAGCCGCAGGGGTGCCGGAACGGTCGGTGCCGGAGATGGAGAAATCGCTCGCCATCAACGCCAAGATCGTCCAGATCGGGCGTGCGGCACAGCGCGTACCGATGTATCTGGAGACCTTCCAGGTGCGGCGGTCGCAAGCCTTCGGCGCGCAGGGACACTCGGGCCACGAGAACTTCCCCAACGTCATCCGCCTGGTCGCGTCGGGCCGGCTCGACCTGAGCCCGATCGTGACCGCGCACTACGATCTCGCGCAGACCGTCGAGGCGATCGCCAAGTCGACCAAGCGCACCGACGGCAAGATCATGGTCCACCCCAACTGAGGGGTGAGGTCCACGGGGAGCCTCGATCATGGACGAGCTGCGCATGGCGGTTGTCGGCGTCGGTCGGATGGGGATGACCCATGCCGAGAATCTCGCTCACCGGATCCGTGGCGCTCGATTGATCGCGGTCACGACGTCGAGCGCCGAGCGGGCCGCCGAGGCTCGTCAGCACTGCGGCGTGGTCTCCGTGTACGAGCGCCTCGACCACCTGCTCGAGGGCGAACGGCTCGATGCGGTCGTGATCGCCTCGAGCACCTCGGCCCATGTCGACAACGTCGAGGCCTGTGCCCGTGCGGGGCTGCATGTGCTCTGTGAGAAGCCCCTCGCCCTCGACCTCGAGAGCAACGATCGGGCTGTCGAGGCAGCCCGCTCTGCCGGCGTGTCGTTGATGGTCGGGCACGTCCGACGTTTTGACGACGGCTATCAGGAGGCCAAGCACATCATCGACTCCGGGACGATCGGTCGGCCGCTGCTTTACCGCTCACTGAGTGGCGACATGGACCCTCCACCGCGGTCGTTCGCCGATCTTGGGGTCAGCGGTGGTCTTCTCGTCGACTCCATGTACCACGACATCTACCTCGGGCGTTGGCTGATGGACGACGACATCGTTCGTGTCTTTGCCGTCGGCGGCGCTCTGGTCGATCCCGAGGTCGGCGAGGTCGGGGACGTCGACAATGCGGTGGTCAGCGTCCGCTTCTCCCGAGGCGCCCTGGGAACTCTCAGCGCCAGCCGCACGACCCGTTATGGCCACGACCTCCGGGGTGAGGTCATCGGCGAGGAGGGGGCCGTCCAAATCGGCCGGCTTCGCCGGACGCCGGTCCGGCTGCTTGATCGGACCGGCGTCCACCACGACACCGTCCACACGACGCCAGAGCGCATGGGTGAGGCTTTCGTGACCATGCTGCAGTCATTCGTCGACGATCTCGTCGATGGCGTCGAACCTACGGTCGGCGGCGACGAGGCTTCGGCGACCTTGGCGGTGGCACTGGCCGCGCGACGATCGCTCCAGACCGGAGTTGCCGTCGACATCGCCTTGCAGAACAACCATCTCGAGCCCGCAGTCGCGGGCGACAATCCCCAACTCAGATCGCGGGTCAAAGGAGCCATCCCATGAGCGCATCACCCGAAAACCCAAGTTTGCTGGCCACCGACCAGCCGGACCTGTTCTTCGAAGACAACACCGTCGGCCGCTGCAAGAAGGAGGTCTGGGACGCGACCGACGCCGAGATCGACATGATCCTCGGCGACTACGGCATCCCGTCACCCTGCGAGTGGGGCAAGGCGGGGTCCTACATCCAGACCACGGTCCGGCACCAGGTCGAGGCCGAACGGAAGAAGAACGACATCGTCTTCATTCCGATCGGTTGCACCGAGCTCCACGGCCGGCACCTGCCGAGCGCGTCGGACACCCTCTACGTGAGCCAGATTCTCGAGGGCCTGCGACGCTACACGGCCAAGCGCGGGGCACCGGTGAGCCTGGCGCTGCCGCCCCTCAACTACGGCTCGCACCCCTACCACCACCTCGGCATGCCGGGCACGGTGATCATCCGCGAAAACGTCGCTCGCGAGCTCTTGATGGACGTCATGCTCGGGCTGTGGAACGACGGCTTCCGCAAGCAGATCCTGATCAACAACCACGGCCACCTGTGGATGCTCGAGTCGGCGATCCAGCAGTTCCAGAAGCGCTACCAGCTGCCGGGCATCTTCCGGGTCATCGACTGGCACCGGGCGGTGCGCGAGTTCTTCCGTACCGGGCCCAAGGGCGGGAAGATGGACACCAACTTCGTCCATGCGGACGAGTCGGAGACCTCCCTCGGCCTGCTGCTCCACCCCGATATGGTGGACATGGACTACGCCGTGGACACCGAGGGCAAGGGCTACCTGCCGGACGGTCACTTCGACAAGTCGGTTGACCCCTTCGCCCGGCCGAGCCGTTGGTCCGAGGGCGAGGGCCACTTCGCGATCGAGATTGCCGCAACGCCCGAGGGTGTCGTCGGCAAAGCCACTCACGGCAGCGCAGAGAAGGCGAAGCGCCCGGTGGCGGCCATCCTCAAGTACCTGACCCTGATCAACGACCAGATTCTCGAGGTCTTTCCTGCGGGCGCCGTGCCGCCGGTCGAGGAGGTGACCCTGCGCACCGCGGCCGAGATGGAGCCCTATCTGCGAGAGCCCCTGAGCGAGGGATGGAAGCCGGTTTACGGGCTGCCGAGGATCGGTCAGGGCGAGGACTGAGCCCTTGAAGCTCAGCATCGTACTGTCCATCCACGCCGCCGCCTTCCAGGCGGTGGCCTTCAAGGGCGACTTCGAGGCCAACGTAACCAAGGTCGCCGGGTGGGGTTACGACGGGGTCGAGCCCGCCGTGCGGGATCCGAGCCTGGTGAATGCCGGCGAGCTCGAGCGTGTCGTCCGAACCCGCGGCCTGGCGGTGCCGGCCATCGGCACCGGCCAGGCCTGGGGCGAGGAAGGTCTGTCCTTCACCAGTGACAACAGAAACGTGCGGCGGGCGGCGATCGAACGGATCGCGAGCCACGTACCGCTCGCCGACCGCCTGGGGGCTATCGTGATCCTCGGTCTGATCCGTGGCGTCACGCCGGCCGGCCAGAGTCAATCACGCTCGATGGAGTACCTGGTCGAGGCGATCCGGGCCTGCGCCGACGCGGCGTGCGGGACTGGCGTCCGCTTCGCCCTCGAGCCCATGAACCGCTACGAGACCGACCTCGTCCACACGGCCCGCCAGGGCCTCGACCTGATCGACCAGGTCGGCTCGGACCGCTTCGGACTGCTGCTCGATACCTTTCACATGAACATCGAGGAGCCGAGCCTCGAGGACAGCATCCGGGCGGCAGGCGACCGGATCTTCCACTTCCACGTCGCCGACTCCAACCGCTGGTACCCGGGAGCGGGCCACCTGAACTTCCGTCGCGTCCTCGAAGTACTCGCCGACACGGGCTACCGGGGCTTCGTGTCCGGAGAGTTCATGCCGGAGCCGGACGCCGATACTGCCGCGCGCCGCGCCGTCGAGCACCTTCGAGCGGTCAGTGGTTGAGCGGACTCACGGGTCGACGATTGATAGCCGAGATCGTGCGGGACGCGGGCGCGCGGATTCGACATGGACTCGCTGTACGATGAGAGGGATGAGCGCCGACCCCATTCTTTGCGATGTCCAGGCTGCCGCCGCGAGGATCGCGCCGTACATCCACCGGACCCCGGTCGCGACCTGCGCCGCCATCGACGGCCTCGCGGGATGCAACCTCCACTTCAAGTGCGAGCACCTTCAGAAGGTCGGTGCCTTCAAGGCGCGCGGCGCCACGAACGCAGTGCTCTCATTGATCGGCGAGGAGGCCTCGAGGGGTGTCTGCACCCACTCGTCGGGCAACCACGCGGCGGCCCTGGCGCGGGCTGCGCGGCTCCGGGGGATCCCGGCCACCATCGTCATGCCGTCGTCGGCGCCACCGGTCAAGAGGGCGGCGGTGGCGGGCTACGGCGCCGACATCATCGAGTGCGACCCGACGCTCGAGGCGAGAGAGTCGACCTTGAGGGAGGTTCAGGTCCGAACCGGCGCGATCTTCGTCCACCCCTACGACGACCCTCGGGTCATCGCCGGCCAGGGCACCGCCGCTCTCGAGCTGCTTGAGCAGGCGCCGGAGCTCGGGATGATCCTCGCTCCGGTGGGCGGCGGCGGGCTGGCGAGCGGTACGGTGATTACAGTTTCGTCGCTGGCTCCCGGCGTCGAGGTCTGGGGCGCCGAGCCGGCCGGCGCCGATGACGCCTACCGCTCTCTACGCGACCGCCGCCGTTATCCGTCTGTGAGACCGACCACCGTTGCGGACGGCCTGCTCACTTCATTGTCCGAGCGCACCTTCCGGATCCTCAGCGGTGGCCTCGCCGGGATTCTGACTGTTGACGACGACATGATCGTGCGCGCGATGCGGCTCCTGTGGGAGCGAGCCAAGCTGCTCGTGGAGCCGTCCGCGGCGGTGCCGTTGGCGGTCGTGATGGCACATCCGGATCGCTTTGTCGGCCGCAGAGTCGGTATCATCCTCTCAGGCGGCAACGTCGATCTCGACAGTTTGCCCTGGTGAGGGGCGGGTTCCGAGGGACGACCGTGGCGGCGGGCGGGACGCCCGCCCCACAATGGGCGGCCCGGTGGGATTGAGCCGTGCGGGTGTCATGTTCGGGGATGGAGGAGTCTCCAGATCATGGCACGGACGTCATCGAGGAACCGGAGGGCTCGAGCGGTGTGGACGGGGTCGATGACGCCGGCGGCGAGCAGGACCCGGAGGTGGGTGTCGGCCTCCTTCGCAGAGCCGAAGGCGATGCGGAAGTGATACATCCGGTCTTTCCCGGCCCGCCCATGCCCCTCGGCAAGATTGGCAGCCACCGAGCTCACCGACCGAATGAGCTGATCGCCAAGATTCCTCAATGGAGCTGGGACTTTCAAGGCCAACCCAATTGCGATGCCCGCGGCTTCGACAGCTTTCTGATGGGCCTGGAA
>Ga0316576_10000237_pt1 | contig 23696 bp, 21 predicted proteins | sample S0NA_FD_203075 | JGI IMG/M metagenome (GOLD analysis project Ga0316576, IMG submission 203075) | Rhizosphere microbial communities from salt marsh grasses in Alabama, United States - S0-2_050615r3r5 | ecosystem: Host-associated > Plants > Roots > Rhizosphere | place: USA: Alabama | collected...
ACCACCTTGCGCCGCTCATTCATAATTCCTCCTCTACGGTCTCCTCTAGCGCACGAATCTGGTGGCTTACGCCGACGGCATCCTCCACATCGATCTGCATCGCGATTCCGGTCCCCGGTGTCTCGTCGAACTCACCGACCGTGCTGATCGTCTCGAGGATGCGGCGGCTCAGGTGTTCCTCGACCAGCATCAGGATCACGTCTCTTTGCGACTCAATCGACAGGCCAAAAAACGTTTTGGCCGGTTTCAGCCCCTCGCCGCGCGCCTGGTTGAGAACGGTTGCTCCGGTCGCGCCCGCCTCGCGCGCGGCCTTCAGTATCGGACCGGTCTTGGCGTCCTCAACCATTATAATGATTAGTTTGAAATGCATTGATCCTCCACGATTCCACTTATGGAATCAGTCGTCCGTCCAGTTCCGGCGCGCGCGACGCGCACGCCACTCGCCAATCTGTGCATAACCCATAACACTCATCATCGGAAACAAGCTGGCGAAGGCTATCAGCCCGAAACCATCCAGCATCGGGCTGCGGCCCGGGATTGTGCTGGCCAGCCCGAGGCCAAGCGCAGCAACCAGTGGGACCGTTACTGTCGACGTGGTCACGCCGCCGGAATCATAGGCCAGCGGAATGATTTCCCGGGGTGCAAATGCCGTCTGAACGACGACCACCAGGTAGCCGGCGATGATGTACCAATGCAGCGGCGTACCCGTGACGATCCGGAAGGTGCCGAGCGCAACACCGATAGCCACTCCGATCGCAACAGCGATCCGAAGTCCCCATGTCGTGACCGTGCCGGCTGACACCTGCTCCGCCTTGAGCGCCACAGCGATCAGTGCGGGTTCGGCGACCGTCGTCGCAAAGCCGATTGCCGCCCCAAACGCGTAGACCCAAAGATAATCCTGCCAGTTAATCGAGTCGGGAACGATGCCGGGCGCCCCGTACACGAATTCGGGATTCGTCAGTTGCTCGGCCATCAGCCGGCCGATCGGGAACAACGCCGCCTCCAGGCCATCCAGGAACAGCGCCAGACCAAGCACGACGTAGACGAGTCCGACGAAAGTGCGTTTGGGCCGGCTCAGCGGCTTGCGGAGAACGAGGACCTGGAACACGAACAGAATGATGATGATCGGCAGCACGTCTTTCACCGTGCCGGCGACAATCCAGGCAAACGCCTGTAAAGCGTCCATCAGACCAGAATCCCGTAGCCGAGAACAAAAATGATTGGTGAAAGCGACGCAAAAGCGATGATACCGAACCCATCGACGATCGGATTGCGCCCGCGAATGCTCGATGCGAGCCCGACGCCCATCGCAGTCACCAGCGGAACGGTCACCGTGGACGTCGTGACGCCACCGGAATCGTACGCAATGCCAATGATTTCCTTGGGCGCTACAGCAGTCAATGCAACGACCAGGATATAGCCGGTGATGATGAAATACTGAAGTGGCCAGCCTTTGAGTATACGGATCACGCCGATCACCGCGGCGACGGCCACCGACAACGCAACCGTCAAACGCAGACCCAACGCATAGTCTTCGAGCGAGTCGCGGGAATCGACGATCGCGCCGGCGCCGGCGGCAACGGCCGCGGCCTCATCGGCGATTGCGATCAACGCCGGTTCCGCTACCGTAGTCGCAAAGCCGAGGCCGAACGCAAACAATAGGAGCGCCGGAAGATTGCCGCGGCTTACGAAACTCTGTGCCATGTTCTCGCCTAGCGGGAACAGTGCCATCTCCAGGCCCCGGACAAACAATGCAAGCCCGATCACGACCAGCAGCGTGCCGTAGACGATGCTGCCGAAGTTCGGTATCGGCCGTTGCAGCACGACCAGTTCAAAGAAGGCGATAACAAGCACGATGGGTAAAACATCGCGAGCGCTGTCTCGCAATGAGCGGAACAATTCGTGCAGAAACTGCTTCACTCTTGTTACTCGGCTCCGCTGTGAACACGACTCCTGACCAAAATAGCGGTTTCGGTGCCAACGACCCATCGGGGCATACCGTCACCCCTGCCGCGGCCAATCGATTCGCTGGTACGATCCTGCCTTTTCGACTCACAGGCCAATGTCATGAAGGCCGTCTTCCTCGACTATGCCACCGTCAGCCCCGACGGCGATCTCGACACTTCGCGACTGACCCGTTGCCTGCCGTCAGTCGATTTGCGGATGCAATCCGGCCAGGACGAGGTCGGTCACCTGATCGCCGGCTGCGATGTCGTCCTGTTGAACAAACTGCAGATGACAGCGGATCTCATCGAGTCGGCACCGGGCCTGCGCTTGATCTCGGTCTCGGCAACTGGAACCAATAATATCGACCTGTCGGCTGCGGAACGAGCAGGCGTCGCAGTCTGCAACGTGCGCGACTACTGCACGGCTTCGGTCACCGAACACGTAATCGGCACATTGCTGCTGTTGACGCACCGGCTGCGCGAATACGACAGGCGCGTTCGGTCGGGCGCCTGGCAGGCCGGCGGGCAATTTTGTCTGCTTGATTTTCCAATCCGGGAACTGGCGGGGCTGACGATTGGAATCGTCGGGCACGGCACGCTGGGAACGGCCGTCGCACGTGCAGCCGAGGCCCTCGGCATGCGCGTACTGATCGCCAATCGCCCGGCCAGCGATGCGGCACCGGGACGCATCGATCTGCACGAGATGCTCGGACGGCTGGATGTGTTGAGCCTGCACTGTCCGCTGACTCCCGCGACGACCGGACTGATCGGCGAACCTGAGATCCGGCTGATGAAGCCTGACGCGATCCTGATCAATACGGCGCGTGGCGGGCTGGTGGCGAGCGACGCGCTGGCCAACGCTTTGCGTGAGGGTCGTCTCGGAGGCGCTTCGATAGACGTACTGCCCGAAGAGCCGCCAGTCAGCGGCGATCCACTGCTTGCAGACGACATTCCAAACCTGATCGTTACGCCGCACATCGCCTGGGCGTCGCGCGAAGCGCGCCAGCGGTGCCTCAATGAAATGGCGGCCAACGTTGACGACTTCTTGCGCGGCGGACGCCGGGGTCGGGTCGTCTAGGGCGGCTGAGACGCGACCGGGTCACGTACCGGCTAATCGAACGGAAGGTTAGTCACCTGGGCAGCCCATTTCACCACCGGCCTGACCCGCGGCGAGACGAGTTCCATCGCCTCGTCATACCCCACCCAGCGGAATTCACTGTGCTCGGGTCGTCCCAGTTCCGGATTGACCGGCAACTCAATCTGCGCCAACGACGTGCGCGCGATGAAATAGCGCGCGATCTTGCCTTGACTGTAAGGGCCGGTCATCGTCGAGACCCCACCCCATTCGAACGCGAGGTCGTCGATCGTCGATTCTTCCTTTACCTCGCGCACGGCTGCCGCCATCGGCTCCTCGCCCGGCTCCACCATGCCTTTCGGAAAATCCCAGTGATTAAAGGCCCGCAGTAACAGGAAGCGCCAGCCCATCTCGGCCTTGCGGAGCACGACGACGCCGGCCGAAAGCCTCGGTGTACGGGATGTCATACGCTTATTATAGATTAGCCTCCGAAGCCGCCCTGACGTCATGTCGGGGTGCGCGCGAAACGTGCCGAACTCGCGTTGGCAGGCCGGAAACCGCGTATTGAGGGGCTCGTACTTCGTTGAACCCGCACTGGCGCGTACCATTGGAGAGCACCGGCACCGATCTGCCGCCGCGGACCACCGGCGGGTTCGTCGCCGCATTGCACTGCGCTGTTACATAAGGAATCGCAATGAACAACGGCTTACTGCAGCGACTGGCTGTATTCTTCCTGCCAATCGTGCTGGCATGGCCCGTCACTGCCGCAGAGGGCCCCGATGTCCTGGACGCATGGGCGCGCGCGACGCCACCCGGCGCAACGGTCGGCGCTGTCTACGTGACACTGGAAGGTGGCGCAGTCGCCGATCGGCTGACGGGAGCAACGTCGGATCGGGCATCATCGGTCGAACTTCATACCGTGGAAGAAGTCGACGGCATCGCGCGAATGCGGCCCCTGAAGTCATTGGAGATTCCCGCGGGGACGCGTGTGGAACTCGCGCCGGGCGGCCGTCACCTGATGCTGCTCGGCCTCGAGTCGCCCCTCGTTGCCGGTGATACGCTGACGGTGGTGCTCGATTTCGAGGTAAGCGGTGCAAAGTCCGTTGAGGTTCCGATTCGGCCCGCCGCGGCGACGGATGAGTCGTCGCATCACCAGCACCACTAGCGGAAGACGCGACGAAATCCTCGAGTGAGCAGGACTGCACACAGGATGCTCCCGTTAGGTCGGCTGCACGATGACGAAATCGTTCACCTGCTGGCGAGTGGCCAGCGCCAGGCAGAGCTCACCGCGTTCTTCGGTGAAGAGGGCTATGCGGAACTGAGCGACCTCGCCCGACGGGCCGAGTCGGCCTCGCTTCGCGGTGGCCCCCGCGTATACGTGCTGCCGGGCCTGATGGGATCGCGTATTGGCATGCGGGGGCGGTTGATCGATGACGTGCTATGGCTCGACCTGATCGAGGTCGCCGCCGGCCACCTGACCCGCCTGGCGCTGCCAAGCGGTGCAACACTGACCGCCCTGGGCGTGATGCTGCTAAACACGCTGAAGCTCAAGCTCTCCCTGACCATCGCCGGTTTCGACGCAAAATTTCATGCATACGACTGGCGTCGCAGCGTCGGCGGACTTGCAGCCGACCTCAATGCCCGCATTCGGCGCGATCGCGTCGGCAAAGCGATGATCGTGGGACACAGTATGGGCGGCGTGGTAGCCCGTGCCGCGCTGGCCGGAGACAAGGGGCGAATCAGCCGGGTCGTTCAGATCGGCGCACCGAACCATGGTTCTTTCGCGCCGGTGCTCGCAATGCGGGGAGTCTACCCGAGCGTGCGCAAGCTGGCCGCGCTGGACCGGCGCCACAACGCCGAAGACCTGGCGCGGATCATCTTCCGCACCCTGCCTTCGCTGCACGAACTGCTACCGGACCCTCGACGTACCCCGGGACCGAGTCTTTTCGAGGCGAGTAACTGGCCGGATGGAGCCTTGCGGCCGGATCCCCAGTTGCTGGCGTCCGCAGAGGCGGCACGCCGCCGCTGGCCGGCGAGCGACCCGAGATGTCTGCATATCATCGGCGTACGCCAGGAAACCGTGACCCGGTTGCAGCGGAGGGAGGCGGATTTCGAGTACACGCTGACGAATGAAGGCGATGGAACCGTGCCGCTCGCACTGGCTGAGTTAGCAGACGGCCAGGCATGGTTTGCAGCGGAGAAGCATGGCGGCCTCCCGAACAACGGCAAGGTCATATCGGCGGTCAATGACCTGCTGAGGTATGGGACGACCGAACGCCTGCCGGCACGTTTCAGGCGCCTTCGGAGACCTCGCCGCCGGATTCTGAGTGAGTCGGAAATGCGGCTCGTCGCACCGCACAAGGTTCACTGGCAGGACCTGTCTCCGGATGCGCGAAGGCGCCTGCTCGAACCGGTGGTATCTCCCGAGTTCCATGGGCGCATCCCCGCCTCCGCGCTGAAGCCAAAGCGGCACGCTGCCGTTCTTCGCAAACCGAAGACGCGCCGAAGCCTGGAGATTCGCCTCAGTCACGGCAGCATCGTCGATGCCAATGCCCGGGCCCTGGTCATCGGTCTTTTCCGGAATGTTGATCCCAGTGGTGCCGCGGCTGCCGTGGACGCATGCCTCGACGGTGCAATCGCCGAATTCAATCTGCGACGCATGTTTCTCGGCAGCCTCGGCCAGGTATTCGTGATGCCCGCGACGCGCAGTCCGCTGCTGGCGGATTTCGTACTGTTTGCCGGTCTGGGCGATTTCGACGACTTCGGGCCCGAATCGCAGACCTTCGTTGCCGAAAACATTGTCCGGACGCTTGCCCGCACACGAGCCGAGGACTTCGCAACGGTCCTGCTTGGTACTGGTTCGGGCCTGCGGGTTGCCGATGCCGTTCAGCAACAACTGACGGGCTTCACCGATGGTCTCAGGCACGCTGACCCGGAGCAGATCATTCGCCGAATCACGATCTGTGAAAACAACGGCCGCAAGTACGCTGCTTTGCGGCGGGCCGTGAAGAAGGTCGCGGAATCATTGACCGCCGCAGACCTGGAAGTCACCGTCGATGAAAGCATGCCGGCGCTGCCATCAATGTCTCCGGTCAGCACCGCGCGAAAAGCTCCGGTTCGCCATTCAACGGACCCCGCGTACCTTCTGGTCACGATGCAGGGCACCGGACGCCCGGTGCATGAATGCCGAAGCGCCCTGCTCACCGCTGGCGCCAAGGCCGCCGTACTGAGTGGCGCATCACGGGTCTCCCGGCGAGAGCTGGACGAGACGCTCGAACAGATCGAGTCACTTTCGGTGTCCCGCTCAGAACTGACGCGGTTCGGCAGTCGCTTGTCGCGACTGCTTCTTCCCGAGACAGTACGGGAGGGCCTCGTCGCGATGGCCAGCCGGCCGCTGGTGGTGTTGCACGATGAGCAGGCCTCACGGATCCCCTGGGAAACATTGACCGTCGGAAGCGGTCACCCGGCGCTCGAACGCGGGTTGAGCCGGCGTTACGCAAGCGACCGCCTCAGCGTCGCACGCTGGCAGGATGACCGTCACCCAGGGGAGAAGATGCGGGTGCTGATGGTCGTCGATCCGGGTGGCGACCTGCCCGGCGCTGCAGCCGAAGGCGATGCGCTGTTGCAGGTACTGCAACGCTCGGGCGCGGAGGTTGAGCTGATCCGGGGAACCGGCGCCAGTCGCGAAAATCTCCTGCGCGCGCTCGGCGCCGCAGAGCATGATGTGCTGCATTTCGCTGGCCACGCTTTTTTCGACCGACGGGACCCCGGTAACAGCGGCCTGGTATGCGCCGGAGGCGATGTCCTGCGAGGCGCCGATCTCGGGACCCTCGCGAACCTGCCCGCCCTGGTTTTCTTCAATGCCTGCGAGGCGGCACGTGTCCGCCGCCGCGGCACGCAGAACTCGACTCGGTTGTTCGGACTGCGCCGGTCGACCAGCGTCGCCGAGGCTTTCCTGGCGGGCGGCGTAGCCAACTTTCTCGGTACGCATTGGCCGGTCAGCGACGATGCTGCGCTCAGTTTTGCGCGACGCCTCTATGACGATCTTTTCGATGGTGAATCACTCGGCACGGCGATTCTCCGTGCCCGCCGAGTGGTCCGCGACCGCGGCTCCATCGACTGGGCCGACTACGTGCACTACGGCAATCCGACCTTCCGTCTCGCCGCAGGGAACTAGGCCCGGCGCGGGGACCACCGGCTTGCCGGGGGGGCCGTTCGGGGCCGATTGACATAAGAACTGCGACCCCGGTCACGCCTCACCCGCGGCCGTGTTGTAAGAATTCCCGACACGTAGTGACTGGTTGGTCCGTCCGGTTGCACCGAGGGAACCAGGCACTACAGCTCCGCTTGAAGGAAGGGCGCTCCCGGCCGCTTCCCGGTGGTAGCGCACGGTGTTCCAATCTCAAGAGGAAGATGTCGATGAATAAGAAAATTCTCGTCCCATTCGCTGCCGGAGCTCTGCTGGGCCTCGCTGCCACAGGTCAAGCAGCGCAGGTCACCAGTAGCTTCAACGTCTACGCCGGCGTGCAGAAGAACTGCCTGATTCAGGCCCAGGACATGGACTTTGGCTACTATAACGGCACGGCGGAGCTGACTGCCGCGTCCGCCATCGCTGTTCGCTGCAGCGACGGCACGCCGTTCTCCATCGCCCTGGACGGTGGCAGCACCACCGGCGACCCGGACGCTCGCCTGTTGTCGGATGGCACGAACGTCCTCGAATACAACCTCTACACCGACGGTGCTCACACGACTGTATGGGGCGACGGCACGGCTGGGGTAGTGGTCTCCGACACGGGGACCGGCCTCGACGTCGCGGAGACCATCACGAAAACGGTCTACGGTCTGCTTCCCAACACCACGGCCAACCAGAACAGTCCTGAAGGCAACTTCAGCGACACAATCACCGTAACTGTCACGTACTGACAGCGGCAGTGCAACTCGCAAAGTCGATTGCTGTCGGGATCGCTTCGGTGGCAGCGTTCGCGCTGCCACCGCTCGAGGCCACGGCCGGCAGCTTCAGCATTTCGCCGCTGCGCCTCGAACTGAGCCAGGCCAGTCCCAAGGGGGCGCTGACGGTTCGTAACGGCGGCGCAGACGCGGTTGTCGTTCAGGCTGAACCGATGGCCTGGGAACAGGCTGACGGCGCGGACGTGCTCGAACCAACACGCGAAGTACTCGCTACGCCAGCGGTGTTCACGCTGCATCCCGGCGATTCACAACTGCTGCGGGTGGCTTTGTTGCGAGACGTGGACCCGGGCCGCGAGCTCAGCTACCGGATCATCCTTCAGGAAGTGCCGCCGAGCCAGGAGTCGGGCAAGTCCTCAGCGCGAATCGCGCTTCGGATGAGTCTGCCGGTATTCGTCGCGCCGGTCGCGCCGGCCGAACCGGACCTGTCGTGGAGCGCTGTCCTTTCCGCCGACAACGACGCGAGACTCGTGGCCCGGAATCGAGGTAACGCGCACGTACAAATCGGACAGATCTCGCTGGATGAAACCGCCGGCGAAGTCGTCATCGTCAATCCGGCAATGTCTTACCTGCTGCCCGGCCAGAGCCGTTCATGGCCACTGCGGGGACAGGTGAACGCCGGATCACAGCTCGGCGTCATCGGCATTTCCGACAAAGGGCCAATTTCCGCGCGTGCAGAGGTCAGGCCCGAGTGACCCATGTGCCGCGGCCTTCCACTTGCATACGGCCTGTGCCTGCTCCTGGCTGCGGCGACAGCCGCTGCGGATAGCGACCCCGGCGGACCGCAGGGTTACGAACAGGCCATCATCGAGCTGCGCCTGAACGACCAGCAACAGACTCACACCGTCGTCGCGTGGCGGGGTCCGGACCAGTCGCTGCTGATCGAAGCGGGGGAGTTTCAGAATCTGCGCCTGCACCCGCCGGCCGCGCCAGCCGTCGATATCGGGGGCCGGCGCTATTACCGGTTTGACGCAATCCACGGCATCAGCATCGATATCGATAATGCCTCCCAAAGCGCAGCAATCACCGCCCCTGCGGATGCGTTCCTGCCCACTCACAGTCTGCTCAACCGGCGACCGGTGAGCACCGTCGACGCCGTCGGGCTCGGTGGATTTTTCAACTACGACCTGAGCGCAACCAGACAGCAAGGAGGCGCTGACTACGGGGCATACATGGAACCCGGGCTTTACTCGCCGCTCGGCGTCCTGACGAGCACCCTGACCGCGAGATCCAATGACGGCACAAGTCGCGTCACGCGGCTCGACACCGTATTTGTTCACGACATTCCGCAACGGGTGCAGACACTGCGCTTTGGCGACGTCATTTCTACACCCGGGAGCTGGGGTCAGTCCGTACGATTTGGTGGCATACAGCTCGGCACCAACTTCGCGACGCAACCGGGACTGGTGACAACACCGTTACTCGGAACCCGTGGTGAAGCCCTGGTGCCGTCCACGGTCGATGTGTTTTTGAATGGTCAGCGAGTAGCCCAAACCGAGGTGCCACCAGGTCCGTTCACGCTTGACGGCATACCGGCCCTGTCCGGTGCGGGCGAGATGCAGGTGGTCGTGACGGACGCACTCGGACGCCAGCAGATACTTTCCCAGCCTTATTATTCCGGCAGAAAGCTTCTGCAGGCTGGCCTGAACGATTATTCGTTCGAGCTCGGCGCCGTTCGCGAGGACTTTGCATTGCGCAGCAACAACTACGGCAGCTTGGTCGGCGCCGTTACCTGGCGCCGCGGCCTCACGGACCGCCTGACGGCCGAAGTTCATGCCGAAGCCCAGCACGATGGCGCCGCGGCCGTGGGGCTCGACGTTGCCTCCGGGATCGGCCACTACGGGGTCCTGACCACGACGCTTGCCAGCGGTGGTGAATCCCCGGGTGATGGCTGGCTTGCGGGCCTCGGATTTGAGCACTCTGGGTCCAGGTATTCGGGCTACCTGCGCAGCCAGCTGACCTCCGAACGTTTCGGCCGGATCGGCTCCGCGCAAAACCTGTATCGGTCGCGATCGCGAAGCCTGGCGGGTTTTGGCATCAATCTTTCGCGGGCTGGAAGCCTCCAGCTTGCCAGCGGTTACGAGACCTACTGGGACCAGCCCGGATCAAAGAGCTTCGGATTGAGTTACTCGGTGGCACGAGCGGCCCTGGGATCGCTGAACCTGTCGGTTACTCACCGGCAGAACGGCAGTGAAGAAGGCGTCGACGTTTACCTTTCCCTGACACGGTCGCTCGGGGAGCGGCGCACGTCCAACCTGACGGCGGGCTACGGACCAAGCGGCGAGACGCGGGAATTCAGCGCCGGCGCAACCCTGCATAAAAGCCTTCCGGCCGGAACCGGAACCGGTTACCTGGTCAGCGCGCACTCGCGGGGCGACGCTGCGCTCGGCTACAGCCTGCAGGGCGATCCGGGAACCTTGCTCCTCGACTACGCGCGACAAAATGGCGAGGACGGCGTACGTGTGGGCGCATTGGGTGGTTTTGCATTTACCAGCGCCGGTGTGTTTGCCTCTCGAAGGCTGGACAGAAGCTTCGCGGTGCTGGAATTCGACGGCTATCCCGGGTTGACGGTCCTGCACGAAAACCAGCCTATCGGACGCACGGACAACAAGGGGCGATTCCTGCTTGACGGCCTGCGCGCCTACGAAGCCAACAAGATATCGTTAGTTCCCGGTGAAATACCCATGGATGCGTCGTTGCAACGAGACTCGATGAACTTCACCCCGGCATGGCGGACCGGCGCCGTCGTCCGGTTCCCGATACAACACGCAAATGCGGCGACCCTCCGACTGGTGCAGGCTGATGGCAAACCCGTTCCGGCAGGTGCCGAAGTGCGTATCGGCGACCGGAGTTTCCCGGTCGCAATCGATGGCAAACTCTACCTGACCGGTTTGTCCGAAAATGGCCAGGTCGAGGCCAGCTGGCGGGATCGGTCCTGCCGGGCTGAACTGGCGCGGCCGGTGAGCGCCGAGCCGATACCGGATCTGGGTACAATTACCTGCATGGCCGATAATCTCGCGCCGTAATGCATGGGCACACAGGTGACGAGTACACGCTCAGCCAGAAGGTGCGGCTTCGCGATCGTACTTGCGAGCCTGCTGTTAACCGGCGTGCGAGCCCAGGCCGATGTGGAATGCACAATCAGTGCCGGCCCATTGTATTTCGGCAACTACGATCCGTTGCTCGCACAGCCCAACGATTCAACCGCGAACACCGACGTCACCTGTTCCTGGGCAGGCGGGAGCCGCCGCAACACGCTGGTCGCGTACGTGCTTGCGCTTTCGACCGGCGCGTCCGGAACCTATGCCCAGCGGCACATGCTGTCCGGCAACGACAGGCTGCCGTATAACCTGTTCACCGACGCGGCACGGTCGCAAATCTGGGGAGATTCGAGTGGCGGAACCGGTATCGGCTCGGGTGCCATGCGCATCGGTTCCGGCCAGGGCAATAACACGGACACGCGCAATCACACGATCTATGGCCGGATTCCGGCCCAGTTGGACGCAGAGTACGGGGACTACGGCGATACGATATTCGTGACGCTCATTTTTTAGCAGGGGTCCAGTCGGCGCTCGCTGTCACGCTGACCGGCCACGGGTAACTCCCGACAATGAGGCCCGGCCCGAGTTCGATGCGAAACGACAGTTCGATGACTGCTGCTGCGGCCGCCTGCAGGACATCGACTTCCAGGTCACCGAGGACAACCGGGCTGCCGAGCCCGTGAATCAGGATGCGGTCGGCCAGCCCGACTCTTGGCGCAAACCTGAGCGTGTATCCATCGCGAGCATTCGTCTGCACCGCGTAGCGGGCTCGCGCCTCGACGAAACCGCGCTCAAGATCATTCTCGCTGACATCGAGAGCACTCGGCTCTTGCAGTGCCTCGAGTGAAACATGCGGAAGCACGCGGGCAACGACGTTTATCCTGTCGCGACTCTGTTCCGCGTCCGCCAGCCAAGGCAGCATCAGAAGCAGGACTGCTATCGCTGCAGCTTTCATCCCTTCCCTCCCTCGATCAAGGCTTGTCTGGTATTCGCCCGAGTCTCCTCTGGGACTCTTGCCCCGGATCGAGTGAGGACAATAGCCGACGGTGGCCAGGAAATGGGCACCAGTTCACAGAATCCAGCGAAATCGCTGGCGAACCGAGCGTCGGTGGCCGCCTGGCTCGGATCGAGCCGACCTTTTCGCAACCATCGCCACGTGGCTCCGTCCGCTGTTGCGGGACGCGCAACGGCACCTTGCGCGGTGCTGGCCGTTGCGCGGATCTGCTTGCGCGTCGCGGCAGAAGCGCTAAGCTGCCCTCCAACTACGCCAGGGGCCGAACGAACGTGAAGTCGACCGACACTTCAAAGCCCGAATATTTCCACCGCGTCGTGGACTGCCAGTGGGCCTGCCCCGCGCACACCGACGTGCCCGAGTACATCCGGCTGATCGCGCTGGGACGTTATTCGGACGCGTACATGGTCAACCGGGAATCGAACGTCTTCCCGGGGATCCTCGGCCGCGTCTGCGACCGCCCCTGTGAGCCCGCCTGCCGTCGCGGCCGCGTCGAGGAGAAACCGGTCGCGATCTGTCGACTGAAACGGGTAGCGGCAGATTGCAAGGACGACATCACCGGCCGCCTGCCGGCTGTTCCAAAGGAGAAGAACGGCAAGCGGCTGGCCTGCATCGGCGCGGGACCTGCCTCCCTGACGGTTGCCAATGACCTGTTGCCACTGGGCTATGAAGTCGTGATATTCGAGCAATGGGGCGAGCCGGGTGGACTGATGCGAACCAACATCCCGGCTTTTCGGCTGCCGGAGAAGATTCTCGCCGAGGAAATCGGATACATCACCGGCATGGGCGCCGAGATTCGCTACAACTCGCGCATCGACAGCATGAAGAAGCTGCTGGACTCCGGCGAGTTTGACGCGATCTTTGTCGGCAGCGGCGCGCCGAAGGGCAAGGAACTCAAGCTGCCGGGCCGCGAAGAAGGCGCCGCGAACATTCACATCGGTATTGACTGGCTGGAATCCGTGGCGTTCGACCACGTTGACAGGATAGGCGGGCGGGTACTGATCATCGGCGTAGGCAATACGGCAATGGACTGCTGTCGTTCGTCGCTCAGGCTTGGCGCAAAGGACGTCAAGGTCATGGCCCGAAAGCCACGCAGCTTTTTCAAGGCCTCGGACTGGGAACTCGAAGATGCCGAGGCCGAAAACGTTGAAATCGTCGTCAACCATTCTCCTCGGCGTTTCGTTGTCGAGAACGGCCGCCTGGCGGGCATGATCTTCGATCTGATGGAATACGATCTCGACGCGGAAGGCCGGATCGTCGCGGAACGCGTCACTGGCGAGGAATTCTTTCCGGCTGATGATGTCGTGCTCGCGATCGGACAGGAAAACGCGTTTCCATGGATCGAGGAGGATCTCGGCATCGAGTTTGATCGCTGGCATGTCCCGGTGGTCGACAACGTGACCTACGAGGGAACCCGGCCCGGTGTCTTTTTCGGCGGCGACGCAGCATTCGGGCCAAAGAACATCATCTGGGCAGTCGAACACGGCCACCAGGCCGCAATTTCGATCAACAACTTCCTGCAGGGCAAATCGCTTACCCGACGTCCGGAAGCGTCGGTTGAGTTGTCGAGTCGCAAGATGGGTCTTCACGAATGGTCGTACAAGAACGACTACGACCCGGTCGAGCGACGCATCGTCCCGCACGTAAGTCTCAAGAAGCGCTTCAAACAGCTCGATATCGAGGTGGAACTCGGTTTCGACGCCGAACAGGTGGCTGAGGAAGTGCAGCGCTGCCTCAATTGCGACATCCAGACGGTGTTCGACGCGAAGCTGTGCATCGAATGTGATGCCTGTATCGATATCTGCCCGACCGATTGCCTGACGATGACGCGAACGGGCAGCGAAGCGGAACTTTCCAGGCGCCTCAAGGCGCCGCGCAGGAACCCCGAACAACCCCTGTACGTTTCCAGTCGCCTCAAGCAGACGGGCCGCGTCATGGTCAAAGACGAGGACCTTTGCGTTCACTGCGGCCTCTGCGCCGAGCGCTGTCCGACGGCAGCCTGGGACATGCAGAAGTCGACCATCAACATTCCACACGCCGGCGACACAAAATGGCTCCGCCCAAAGCAGCGCAAGAGCGCCTGAACGACTTCGTCATCAAGCTCGCAAATGTCAACGGCACCGGTTCGGCCAGTGCCAACGGCATGCTGATGAAGGCGATCTTCCGGCTCGGCATTCCGGTGATGGGCAAGAACTACTTCCCATCGAATATCCAGGGTCTGCCGACCTGGTATGAAATACGCGTCACCCGGGACGGCTACGTGGCGCGATCGGGCCGTGTGGACCTGATGGTCGCGATGAACGCCGAGACCTACCACAAGGACGTCCGCGAGGTTTCCACGGGTGGCTATCTCATCTACGACTCGACCTGGCCACGATCGACGCAACTTCGCCGCGAAGACATTACGATTTTCGGCGTTCCACTGGCTCGACTCAGCAACGAAAATTTTGTCGGCGTCCGCAATCGGATACTGATGAAGAACATCATGTACGTCGGTGTCCTGGCGGCACTCCTCGAACTGGACCTGGAGACGATCAGGCAACTGCTCGCCGAGAGTTACGCGAAGAAGCCCGCGCTGATCGATGCGAATATGCGAGCCGTTCAGCTGGGATTCGATTACGCGAAGGAGAACCTTCCCTGTCCCTTGCCGCTGCGCCTGGAGCGAATGGACAAGACAAGTGGCCATATCATGATCGACGGTAATACGGCCGCCGCGCTTGGCTGCGTTTACGCCGGCGCCACGGTCGGCGCCTGGTACCCGATCACGCCGTCCACTTCGCTGATGGACGCGTTCAAGGCTTTCTGCTCGAAGCTGCGCGTCGACCCGGAGACGGGGAAAAATAACTACGCAGTGATCCAGGCGGAAGACGAACTGTCAGCGATCGGCATGGTTCTCGGCGCGTCATGGAACGGTGCACGAGCCTTTACGCCGACTTCCGGCCCCGGCATTTCACTGATGAGTGAGTTCATCGGGCTCGCTTACTATGCGGAAATTCCTGCCGTTCTGTTCGACGTTCAGCGGGTCGGGCCTTCGACCGGCATGCCGACACGCACCCAGCAGGGCGACCTGCTCCTGTGCGCGTACGCCTCTCATGGTGATACACGGCACGTGCTGTTGTTCCCGGCGGATCCGGAGGAATGTTTCTACTTTGCCGCCAAGGCTTTTGATCTCGCGGAGCGTCTGCAGACCCCGGTATTCGTCATGTCGGACCTCGATATCAGCATGAACGACTGGATGTGTCCCGACCTCAAGTGGGACGATAATTACCGTCCTGACCGGGGCAAAGTGCTCAGCAAGGATGAAATCGAGGCCCTGCCGAAGTTTCACCGCTATCTCGACAAGGATGATGACGCGATCCCCTACCGGACCCTGCCCGGCGTGAGCCCCAAGGGGGCCTATTTCATTCGTGGTTCGGGCCATAACCAGTATGGCGGTTACACCGAGGACGCCGATGAATACCAGGTCGTTCTGGATCGACTGACGAGGAAGTTTCACCGTGCCGCCATCCTCGTTCCGGAACCGGTCATCGAGGGCACCGGGGATCACCAGGTTGGCTTGATCAGCATCGGCAGCAGTCACGGTGCGGTTCATGAAGCGATGGATATACTGCGTCGGCGGGGAGTTACGGTCGATTACATGCGCATTCGGGCATTTCCGTTTACTCGCAGCGTCGAACGCTTCCTCGCTGGCCACACAAAGATATTCGTAATCGAACAGAACCGGGACGCCCAGTTGCGCTCTTTGCTCACATTGGAAACCGCTGTCGAAAAGTCAAAGCTCCGCTCGATCCTGCACTACAGCGGCTTGCCCATCTGCTCGACTGATATTGTCGAGGGAGTCCTTGCCGACATCCCTGAACCGGGTAACGCGACGGCCAGCTATTCGTCAGCGGGCTGAAAGATGCCATCCAGATACGAACTGACAGGAACCGGACGCTGCCATGTCCTTTATTAACAAGCCCAGGGTCAGACACCCGGATCTGCCGGAGAATTCACTCGGACTCACCCGCCGTGACTACGAAGGCGGAATGTCAACACTCTGCGCCGGATGCGGTCACGACTCCGTTACGGCTTCGATCATTACGGCGATCTGGGAACTCGGCGTAAGACCCGAGCAACTCGTCAAGCTTTCCGGAATTGGTTGTTCATCAAAGACCACGGCGTATTTCGCCAGCGGGGCGCACGGCTTTAACGGTGTGCATGGCCGGATGCCGTCCGTTGCGACTGGCGCCAATGCCGCCAACAAGGACCTCTTTTACATCGGTGTCTCGGGAGATGGCGACTCGATTTCGATCGGATTCGGGCAGTTTGCCCATGCAATCCGGCGCAATGTGAACATGCTCTATATCTGCGAGAACAACGGCGTATATGGCCTGACGAAGGGCCAGTTTTCCGCGTCCGCCGACATCGGCACGAAGGCCAAACGAGGCGAGATCAACCAGCAGGCTCCCGTGGACCCGGTGCTTGCGGCGCTGGCGATGGGTGGCACCTTCATTGCACGGAGTTTCTCCGGTGACAAGGAACAACTCGTGCCCCTGATCAAGGCTGGCCTGATGCACAAGGGATTCGCGCTGATTGACGTGATTTCTCCTTGCGTGACCTTCAACGACCATGAAGGATCGACGAAGAGCTACGCCTATACGCGCGAGCATTACCAGCCAGCCGTTAATGCCGACTACATTCCGCCGCAGCGCGAAATCAGTGTCTCCTTTGGCGAAGGCGAGGTTCTGCCGGTGGAAATGCACGATGGCAGTCACATCATGCTGCGAAAGCTGAGCAAGCGATACGATCCGAGTCACCGCGGCAAGGCCTTCGAATACCTGCGCTCGCGGCTGCGCGAGGGCGAGCATGTCACCGGTCTGATCTACGTGTCACCGAGTGGACCCGACATGCATGCGATGAGCAATACCGTCGACGTGCCTTTGAACCAGGTTCCATACGAAAAGCTGACGCCTGGCCAGAGCGGCCTGGAGAAGATCCTGGCCCGCTATCGGTGAGCGCGCACGACGTGACCGGCTGCCTCGGGTCAGGCCTTTCAGCCGTCAGCCGCTCAGACTATCTGCCGGCACCGGGTCGGGTGGACGCACCGTCCACGGAACTGCATTAAGATTTTGCCGATGGCTCTCCGACTCTTGTTTGCTCTTGTGCCGGTCCTGCTGAGCACGATGCTGTTCTTTTCGGCTGAGGGACGGGCGGAATCGATCTATCGCTGGGTGGATGAAGAAGGCGTCCTCCACCTCTCCAGCGAGAAGCCGCCAAAGGGAGTGACTGCAGAGCGCATTACGGTGCGCTCGAAACCCAGTCGGCCCGCATCCGCCGGGGGCAGCGCTTCGGCGCAGCAAGTTGCGGGACGTCGCGATGTGCTGGGAAACCTACAGTTGCGCGAATGCGTCATCGCGCTCGAGGGACTGGATCGCCTGACCAGCGGTACGCAGGCCACCGACGCCGGCGAATTAAGCCGACTGCAGCAGACGGCGGACCGCAACTGCAGTAACGACCCGGCGCAACGCCGAATGCAAGAGGAAATGGCCGAAAAGCTGCGAGTCGCCAACAGCGCGCGATGCGTCGAAGCACGCGAAGAGCTGGCTTCGATGCTCGCGGCAGGTTCGAAGAGCGACGACGAGCAGGTTCGCGTACAACAGGATTTCGTAGCCCAGCACTGCACGCCCCCGGTACGGTGACGCCCGATGCCGGTCGACTGATGCACGACACGGAGGCCTGGTTCGTCATCTCAAACCCGGTGTCGGGGCAAGGCCGGGCCCGTCGCGCCTGGCAGCGACTCGAGCGCACGTTGCGCTCGGCCGGCATTCCGCTGGAGGTTGCCGTCACGACCGGCCCCGGCACGGCCGAAGAACTCACCGATCGCGCGATCGGGGCCGGGCAGCGGCGAATTCTGGTAGCCGGCGGCGACGGTTCGGCACACGAAGTAGTCAACGGCATCATGGGGGCCGGACTTGCCGATACGCGCGATGTGACACTTGCAGTCGCTCCGTTGGGCACCGGTAATGACTGGGCCCGCTCGCTGGGCATGCCCGGCGATCCTGCCGCGCTGGCCAGGGTGCTCGCGACCGGGCGGACAATCCTGCATGACGTTGGCGTGGCGGACTTTCCGGATGTGGCAAATCAACCGAGGCGTTGGTTCATCAACGTTGCCGGTGCCGGCTACGACGCAGACGTTACCCGGCGCTTGCCTGCCCAGGTGCCGTCCCGACTGGCCTACCTGAGGGCTGCACTGGCGGGACTGGCCCACTACACCTCCCCGCGGTTCCGGATCACCTCGGGCGATGAAGTCATTGCGGACCGCTTGCTGCTTGCATTCGTAGCCAATGGCCAGTACTGCGGCAACCGGATGCACGTCGCGCCGACGGCCCGTCTGGACGATGGGCTGCTGGAACTGGTAGCCGTGAAAGATCTGCGCCTCGGGCAGGTGCTGACCAAGCTGCCGAAACTCTACCGGGGCACGATCATCGGTGACCCGGCCGTCTACCATCTTCGCAGCGATCACTTTCGAATCGAGTCGTCCCCATCTGTCGGAGTGCAGGCGGATGGGCAGGCCATCGGCTCGACACCGCTGGAATGCTCGGTCATCGCCCGTTCGCTGAACGTTGTCGTTCCGTAATGAAACGGCCAATTATCGGTAGTTGCGCGGCCCCAGAGCCAGCAGGTGCAACAGTTCCGCCTGGGACTGCACACCGCACTTCGCGAACACGTGCTTGAGCTGCGTGCGGATCGTGTTCGTTGAAAGCCCGAGAATTTGCGCCGTCTCTTCGACGGAATGACCCGCGAAGAGACGTGACGCCACCTCGGCTTCGGCGGTTGAGAGCCCGTGAAGCTCCCTGAGCAGATCCGGGATTATCTGGACTTCCTCCGGGTCCCTGAACACAAATGCCAGGAAAGCCACGGATTGAGCCGATGATTCAGGCAGCGGCGATATGAGGACCCGCAGGGGCCGTTGCCCGTCCATTTTTCTGTGCTGCAGAGCGAAACCGCGGGCTCTGGCTTTGCTACTGCTTGTCTTGCTGAGCAGACGCTGCAGTTTGAGGTCCTGAACAGGATCACTGAATGCCAGGCGCCCGGATTTTGACGACAGGGCTTCGCCGGCGGCCAGCATGTCCCGTGCCGACTTGTTTGCATCAATGATGCGACCGTCTGCGGCAAGCAATATCACCCCGCGTCCGAGGTGATCGAGGATGACGTGACAAAGATCGGGGAGGTACCTCGCCCCCTCTATCTGGAAGGAGCCGCACGGCACCGTCCCTGGCATCGCACGGCCCCCATCGTCCGGAAGGATGGGCCTGACGCTGTCCGGGGCGTTTGCGCTTCTAGCTCGGGCACGTTTGCCGCGCCCGGACGTGAGTTTCTTCCCGGTCATGCCCGTACCAAGCTTCCCTTGAGCACCAACTGGGCCCATGGTCCAAATAGACCACATCTGCAAACCCGAAGAATCACCCATTTGGGTGAGAATCCGTATAAACCGACGCATACCTGTCCCACGGACAGGGCTGGTACGTGAGCGCCTTAAGGCCCCTACGATGGGTAGAGTTCGCTCAATACGGCGTCGGTGATGGACGTAATTTCCGCAGCGATGCGGACAATCAGCGCAGTCTCGGCTTCTTCTTTTGTCGCTTCGATCCAGAGATCATGCAAAGGCTGCTCTCGTCTTGCGACGACCGTCGTGACGATCTCCTGCCAGTGCGACGGATATTCACTTTCGACAAAATCGCCGCGACCGCGTCCAAAGTGCGAGACGGCGAGGTATCTCATGACGGCCGCGACCACCCGACCGGTCAGGAAGTCCGGTGACCAGCGAACTGTCGTGCCATCCGTGCCGCGTGCCAGGTTGTACGCCTTCGCGACACCGCGCATGCCCGCCGCCCCAAGGACTCCCCCAATCAGCACGCCGGCGCCGAAAGTCAGCCCGCCGGCGGCAAGGTCGGCGACCAGGCCACCGAGAGCGCCGCTGACCAGTCCTCCCCACAGGCTCGCTTTCCCAGTGTCCGCTGCCTCCCTTACGGCGTACTCGCCGCCCATGCGCTGGAGGACCTGTCCCGCCGCCTTCCCGGACAGACCGTGCAGCGCGATCAGTTCATCCGTCGTATCGCGGACCCTGGCATCGAGTCGTTCGGCGAGCGAGCGCATTGCCTTTTCGACAGCAGGATCCTTGCGCGCATCAGCGCTTGCAAGACCGGCGAGCCACGCTCTTGCCTTCTCGCCGAGCTTCCGTGTCGGTATGGCCTCCTTATCGGTTGTCGTGCTCGCGATCTGCGCGGCCAGCACGTCCATCGATTCGCCAAAGGTCGCGAGGTTTCGCTTCCGCCAGGCATCGGAAAGCCGGTCAAATCCCTGCTGCTGGTCAGGCGGCAGCGCGCTCGCGATGCACTCGAGCAATACGTGCTCCTGGATCCAGCAGCGCGCAAAAGCGTCAAAAGCCAGCGTGTCGCGAACGACAGCATGATGGCTGACATAAGCCGACCAGCGCTCCACTTCAACTTGTTCGATGTCGGCCGGCCGCGGTGCCCCGAGTTGGTTCAGCAGCACCAGGACGGGTTTGCCAATCCAGTCGAGGATCTGCATCTCGGGATCGACATAGCCTGCGGCAACCGGATCCTCCGCTGCATTGACCAGATAGAGTACGACGTCCGCTTCGTCGCGAACGTTGCGTATCGCCTGCTGGCTGCTCCAGAACGGTCGGTCCGCGAATCGGTCCCAGACTCTCGACAGAAACCATCCGAACCCGTTCTCCGATTGCTGCAGCCGCTTGAGCAAGCGCACGCTGTCGCCGAAACCCGGCGTATCCCAGAGTTGGAGGGCGTCACCCTCCGTGGTCTCGATCAGAACGAACCGCGCTGAAACCTCAGTGACGTGCGCCTCGTCGCGCACGACGCCAATGTCTTCACGCAGCAGCGTTCGCGCAAGCGTCGTCTTGCCAACGTTGGTATGCGAGATCAGGCTGAGGTTGACGGTGGTCATTCGTCCCGGTGGGTGAGATCGACAAATACGGCCTTGAGCCCGTAGCCGGCGACGAAGCGGTCCCATAGGTCGCGCCGTTCGGCGATGCGGCTCTCGAGGCTCGAGTCCGATGCAAGGCGTTGCCGATAAGGTGACTCGTCGACCACCACCAGCAACTCCGTTCGTGGAGTCGCGCGTTCCGCCGAGTCCCGTGCCGCGGCCAGAACGACACCGTGGTTTTCCGCCTCCGGGGTTGCAGACAGACTGAACAGCAACACGTGCGCATCTGCAATACGATGCGCCCCGGCGTCGAATACCGAAGCCGCCGTCTCCTCATCGCCGTATCGCAGCATTGTGCGCAAGTCCAGCCGGGCGTCCTCCCCGATGCGCCCCTCTAGCATCCGCTCCAGCCCGGCCAGTGATTCAGCCGATGTCGTGTAAGCGTAAGGGGTCACGCTAACGACCCCACCACGCCGCGCGAGACCAGCGCCGCCGAGCGCGGCGTGTGCGTACTCAAGCAGTTCGTCGGGAATCGATCGGGAACGCCGAAGACGCAGCATGCGAATCGAGGCCATCCCGGCCAGCACGATGCGCGGCGCTACGACATACAGAACCAAACTCAGCGCGATCAGGTGCAGCCACGGGGCCGCATCGCCGCCGCCGCCGTCATGGGTCCATTGCAAAGCGGCCACTTGCTCAGTCGTCTCGGGCAAAGTGATACCCGAGAGCGATGCGGCGGGTCCGAACAATAGCGCGAGCAGATAACGGACCTGCGCTGCCCCAAGGAAGGTGCTCTCCCAGCCGGCCTCGAAGCGGAACGCGAGCCCACGCACATAGATTCCAGCGATCAGGCCGAGAGCCATGACAGCCGCGGCAAGGTGAAACAATCGCCTCGCGCGCGTGGCCAGAATCGGCTGCGCATGGCGCAGCCATTGGTTCGCGAAATCCGCCAGTGCTGCGCCCAATGCACTGTGTACCTGTTCTGTCCGGCTCAGGAGCGGCGCGATCCGGCGCGACAGCAGCTTACCGAGCCACGGCTCCCTGCCGGTCACCTCGCCCCGGTCGCCGCCGGCACCGCGAATCCATGCTACCAGCAGGAATGCGTAGACGAACAAATTCCAGAGAATCAGCCCGAGGAACGGAAACGCAAGAATATTGATGCGGCGGGTACCGTCGAGAGCGGACAGTGCGCAGCCAACGAAGAAAGCCCCGAACAACAGCGTTATCGGCAACCAGCGAGGCAGCACTTCCTGCAGCGAGAATTCGCGGAGGATCGGGTAGCGTTGCTGCAATGCAGGGACCAGCTGCTTGCTTCGTTCCACTATCGCACGCTCGAGATCGGCCCCTGATCGCTCGGCCCGAAGTTTTTCAGCTGAGAGGTCGAGCCGGCGCAACGTCTCCCGCGTTGCGTGTTCGCGATCGCTCAGCGGCAAAACGGTGCCTGTGCGATCGGTTTCCTCGATCGCCCGGAGCAACAGTACAGCGCGTAGGTCATCTGGGCGCATTTGCTCTATCGTACCTGAACCGGACAATGCTCCGCGTCTGCCAGGGTGACCTGGAATCCGGGCTGGATTCAGGGCAACTGTCGCCTCGTCAGTGGATCGTCCGCCGACAAAACAGGAGCGGGTTGATGGAGCAAATGATTACGCATACCGGTGGCTGCCATTGCAGAGCGGTTGCGTTCGAGGTCGACCATGCGGCCGACATGGTTGTGTATGAATGCAACTGCTCGATATGCCGAATGACGGGATTCTGGCACCTGATCGTGCCGGCCAACCGATTTCGGCTGCTGCGGGGACAGGATATGCTAGAGACTTACTGCTTCAATACCGGTGTAGCCCGGCACCACTTCTGCCGCCGATGCGGTATCAAGTCTTTCTACGTTCCCCGCTCGAACCCGGACGGATACAGCGTCAACGTGCGCTGTCTGGATCACAGCACAATCAAGTCAGTCGAAGTCAGGCCTTTCGACGGGCAGAACTGGGAGCGCGCGTCTGCGAAGATCCGCCATCTCTCAGCTGACTGAATCCGCCTGCCTGCCGCCCCGGCGACCGAGGACCAGCCGCTGGGTGATCGGCGCGCGAGGTGGTCTGACGGCCGCCAGCGTCCAATCCCCTGAGATTGGCTGATACGTGCGGAACCTGATTACGTCGCGCGCGTAGCCTCGTTGCTCGCTGGGCCGCAGCCTGCCGCTCAGACCTTCCGCGACGCGCGCTTCGCGTGACCAGGTAAGCAAGCAAAACGATGATCAGCAGCAGTATGGCTGTCTTCATGTCGAAACCTCTTCCCTGGCTTCCTGACGGCGCGAACACCGATCGAATAACGAGGACCGGGCCGTCAGGATGCCACACTGCACGCCACTGTACAGAGTCCAAAACGGTCAAGAGTCGGGTATTTCGGACCCGCCGGTATCTGCGAATCCGCAGCGCGACGATATTCGGCTAAGTTAGGAGTCAGGTGGACTTGAATCCGCAATGCGGCGACCCGGGGATCCCCAAGGTGGGAACCGGGAAGGGAATTAACATGACGACACCTGACCACGAGCGAATGTCGAGGATCGATACGGCCTGGCTGCGCATGGACCGGCCCGGCAACTCGATGATGATAGTCAGCGTCACGGCCACCGAAACGCCGATCTCCTACGAAGACTTCAAGACTACGATCGAGCGGCGTTTTCTTTGCTTTCCGCGTTTTCGGCACCGGCCGGT
>Ga0316576_10000238_pt1 | contig 23658 bp, 18 predicted proteins | sample S0NA_FD_203075 | JGI IMG/M metagenome (GOLD analysis project Ga0316576, IMG submission 203075) | Rhizosphere microbial communities from salt marsh grasses in Alabama, United States - S0-2_050615r3r5 | ecosystem: Host-associated > Plants > Roots > Rhizosphere | place: USA: Alabama | collected...
GAGCCCGCGGTCTCTCTTACCGCGCAGGAGAGCGCCGAGATCTTGCTCGTCGATCTCGGCCCGGCGCCGAACAGATCCGGCGGTTGACCCCGGAGGGGACGATCGGGGCGACGTCCGCTGCAGAACGGGGCAACCTGTCAGGCGCGTGGGCGCGTCTCCTGCTCCCGCTGCGCCGCCAGCACCGGGCACTCGGCGCAGTTGAGGCGCAGCACAGGGGGCCTGATCCCGGCGGCGGCGAAGGCCCGCTTGACGCTCTCGGTGACGTCGGTCTCGAAGGCCTTCTCGTAGCGCACGTCGAGCACGTAGGCCTTGCCCCGCAGGCGCGTCGCCAGGTAGCTCTCCTTGATCACGTCGTTCACCAGCACGACCACCGGCTTTTCGAGGTAGACGAAGCGGCTGGTGCGCAGGGCCTCCTGGACGATACGCTTGGCGCGCGGGACGTCGCTGTCCTGGGCCACGAAGAAGTCCATCACGATCTGCATGTCGAGGGCGCCGGCGTTGCCCGAGACCACCACGTCGGTGAGGAACTTGTTGTTGGGGATGGTAACCATCGAGTCGTCGAGCGTGACCATGCGCACCGAGCGCAGGCCGATGACCGTGATCTCGCCGTAGAATTCACCGAAGGTGACCCGGTCGCCGACCTGGAACGGCCTGTCGAAGAGGATCGTGATCCCGGCCAGCACCGACGAGGCCAGGTCCTTGAGGGCGAAGCCCACGGTCACCGCGATGGTCCCGGTCAGGGCGAGGATCGTGTTCTTGTCCAGCTTGAACATGGATGTGATCACCACGATGAAGGCGATGATGTAGATCGAGAAGCGCAGGACGGTGCTGACCTGTTGCAGAAGCAGGCGTCGCTCGGTGAAGCGCTCGCCCAGGCGGGTGACCATGCGCTTGATGAACCAGAGGGCCCCGCCGGCCACGGCGATGAAGACCAGCGCGCGCACGATGCCGCCGAAACGGATGAACTCGACGATCTTCGCCGCGTCCTCCACCTGGCCCAGGGCCGAAGCCGGCCAGAGCAGGGTCAGGGCCATCAGCGGGGGGATCAGCCGTCTCATGGGCGCCTCCATCACACGTCGTAGAGCAGGTGCTTGCGCTTGAGGAAGCGCTGTATCGGCCGCTGCCAGCGCATGCTCAGCCGCGACCGACCGCTCTCCTTCTCGTGGAACAGGTACTCGTTCTCCAGGCAGAAGCGGAAGGCGAAGTTGCAGTAGTCCCGACTCAGGTTGGTGGCCCTGGCCGCCTCCGCGGGCGTCAGGTTCTGGTGCTGCGCGACGGCGGTGAGCACGAAGACCACGTCGTCGGGAAGCGCCTCCAGCTCGGAGATGGCCGGCATCGAGAACAGGTGCACCTTGACCCTCCGCTCGTCCGGCTCGGGCACCAGCGAGTTGAGCCAGAAGTACGACGAGAGCTGAGGGTTGCCGCCGGTGAAGTCCCAGAGCAGGCGGAAGTAGCCCTCGGAGGTGCGCCCGAGCTGGGCCGAGACAGCCATGCCTTCCACCCCGGCGACGACCAGATCGGAGAACGAGACGCCGTAGCCCGCCCGGCGCATGCGCACCATGATCATCCGACGGATCTCCCGCTCGGTCCAGGGCGGCAGGTGCACCACGCGACGGAAGAAACGTGCGCGGCCGGTGATGTTTTGCAGGTAGTCCCAGGCGACGGCGTTGAACGAGAGCACCCAGAACACGTTGTCGCAGGTCTCGTTGACCACGCGCACGAAGGCGTCCCAGCCCTCGAACCCCCCCACCTGACGCAGGAACAGGTTGTGGCAGTTGTCGATGGCGACCACCGGCCGCGTGTCCTCCCGGATCAGCTTGACCAGCTCGCCCTCCGAGCTCGGGCGCGGGCTGAACCCGAACACCTCGGAGAGCCAGCTCACCACCTTCGCCGGCCGCATGATCTTCGTGCGGGGGTCACCCCGCAGCACCGCCACCCCCAGCTCCCGCTCCAGCCCCTCGAGCACCGTGGTCTTCCCCATGCCGGTGTGCCCCACCAGCGCCGCCGAGCCGTCGCTGCGATCCTCCTGCCAGTTCGAGAACACCTCCTTGAGCTCGTCGACGAACCCCTGGCGGTAGGCCATCCCGTCGCCCACCGGCCCCATGGGGAAGCTCGTGAGGACCGCTTCCGGCAGCTCCTGGCGCTTGGCCACGACCCGCCCCAGTTGCTGGGCGTGCTTTTCCACCTGGCGCCGGAAGAGGAAGGCGAGCAGCTTCTTCGTCGCGTCCAGGCTGGTCAGGTAGCGGCGGGCGAAGCTCGCCAGGCGGTTGCCGAGGAGCACGAACACCGCCGCGCCGATGACGAACACGCCATAGGTCTTGCCCTTGGCGCGCCGCACCAGACGTTCCAGCACCGTCTCCTTGCCGTCGTCGGCGAAGCGCTCCCGGTAGGTCCGCTCCACGTGCGGCCGCCAGAGGTGGAGGAAGTAGAACACGAAGGGCAGCGCGGCCCACCAGGAGAAGCGGGCGGTGAGGAGGTAGAAGGTCCCCTTGCCCACCGCCAGGGCGGTGAGCTCGAGCACCAGCACAACCGCCAGGATGTAGCGGGTCGCCGCGCGCACCGAGCGGACGAGGAGCGCGGAGGCCGGCACGATGAGCACCGGGGCAGCCTTCTCCTTGAGGGGCGCAGCCGCTGCGCGGGGGTCCGGCGGGCCCTCAAGCTCCGCACCGGGCTCCTCGGGCTCCGGCTCCACCTCCTCCAGCACCCCCTCGTCCGCGGCGCGGAGCGCCCGCTCCATTCCGGTGTACTTCGCCAGGCTCTCCACGACCCGCAGCTGCACGCGGTAGACCGCGACCCAGAAGAAGACGGTGTAGACCGTGGTGAGCTCCACGGCCGCCTCGCCGCCGCCGAAGATCTCGTAGATCACCGAGGCGAAGATGAGCACGAGGAGCGCCGGCCCGCTGTGGCGCAGGATGTCGATGAGCTTGGCCAGGGTCAGGGCCCGGCGCCCGAGGGAGACCGAGCGGCTCACCCGGGTCACCGCCGCCTGCAGCCAGGGGTCCCAGCGCTTGAGCAGGAAGCGCAGCAGGAAGAGCAGGAAGATCAGCTTGAGCGTCTTCCACAGCACCGAGCCCACCGTGAAGATGTCGATGATCAGCCGGGGCACCTCGTCGATCTGGTGCAAGCGGCGATAGGCCCAGTAGAGCCCGTCGAAGACGAGCTGGGAGATCTCGCGGCTCAGCTGGCCGATCGTCGCCTGGGTCACCCCGGAGAGGCTGGAGCGTTTCTCCGGGGTCACGCGGGCCAGGATCGCGATCCGCTGCTCGTTGAGCGCGGTGATCTCCCGCTGGAGCATGGCCAGCCGCTCCTGGTAGAGCGCCTTCTGGCTCGTGGCGAGCTTGTCCGCAGCCTTGGCGCGGGCCGCGCGCTGCGCCTCGAGTGTCTTGACCTCTTTCTTGTAGAGATCGTCGAGCCGGTAGATGGGCCCGCTCAGCTTCTCGCCCGGGTGCGGCGGGTCGGGCAGCCCCTTGATCATCTGCTTCAGGCTGTCGATGGCCCGGGGCCGCAGCTTGATCAGCTCGGCCACCACCTCGTCGTAGAGCCGGTCATAGCGCGGCGCGTTCCCGGGCCAGCCATCCTTGAGCTCGTCCAGCCGTCGCGACACGGTGCCGCGGAACTGGTTCAGGTGGCCCCGCAGCTTGATCTGGGCCGTCTTGTCCCGCGCGAGCTGTTCCTTGAGCCGGGCCTGATTGCCCCGCACCCCGGCCAGCCGGGCGCGCTCGGCCGCGAGCAGCCGAGCCGCCTCGGTCCGCGCCCGGCGCTGCTCCTCGAGCGCCTGTAGCCGCGCCCGATCCGCGTTCACGCTCTCGGCCGCCGCCTTCTGCTGCTCGCGCTCGGCGGCGAGCTTGGCGCGGCCCGACTGCTGCTCGGCCTCCCGGGCCTCCTTCCATGCCGCGAGCCGCACCGGCTGGCTCGCCTCGAGGTAGCCCTGCCGCGCGTCCAGCTCCGACGCCTCGGCCTGCAGCACCTGGAGCTCGAGCTGCATCAGCTCCAGGCGCCTTCGGGCCTCGGTGCCCTCCGCCTCTATCTTCTCCGGGATGCGCAGCCGGGGGTAGCGCGCCTTGCGCTTCTCCAGGCGCTCCAGGCGGGCGATGGGCCTGCGGAGCTGGGCCGTGACAAGCTCGAGCCGGCCGCGCTGCTCCTCGATCTGTCCCTTGACGCGTGCCTGTCTGGCAGCGAGCGGCGCGAGCAGCTCCTCGACCTGCTTCGGGTCGCCGAAGTCCGTCTTGCCGGCGAGCTCCTTCGGCGGCAGCGCCCGCAGGGGCTCGAGCTCGCCCCAGGCCTCGGCCCGGCTCCGGAGCCGCGCCAGCTGCGCCTGGAGCTGACCGACGCGCGCGGTGCGCCAGTCCACGGGCCCGGCGTCGGGCGGGACCGCCGCGTCCGGCGCCCCGTCCGCGGCCGACGAGGCATCGCGGGTCGCTCCGGCGTCGCGGGCGGGCGGGCCCGCGTCGGGCGCAGCCCGGGCGCGCCCGGCCAAGGGCACGAGCAGCAGGACCAGCACCATGCTCTTGCGGAGCGAGCCCAAGAGATCCCGAACGTAACCCAAACGGTGAATACCGGCAATTTGTGGCCATAACACCCGTAGCAGGTATCCTTGCCCTGTCGAACCCAAAGACGCGAGGTGGGACGTGAGAGGTATTACGACCGTGATCCTTGGCGGTGGCCGGGGCACCCGGCTGTTCCCGCTGACGCTGGAGCGGGCCAAGCCCGCGGTGGCCTTCGCCGGCAAGTACCGGCTGATCGACATCCCGATCTCCAACTGCATCAACTCCGGGCTCAAGCGCGTCTTCGTCCTGACCCAGTTCCTCTCGGCCAGCCTGCACCGTCACATCATGCAGACCTACCAGTTCGACGCGTTCACCGACGGCTTCGTCGACATCCTCGCCGCCGAGCAGACCCCGCAGGGGCAGGACTGGTTCCAGGGCACGGCCGACGCCGTCCGCGCCACGCTGCGGCACGTGACCTACTACACCGCGGACCAGGTCCTGGTCCTCTCGGGCGACCACCTCTATCGCATGGACTACGCCCAGCTCATCGACTTCCACCGCCAGAGCCGGGCCGACATCACCCTCTGCGTCCACCCGGTCAGCCGGCCCGAGGCGACGAGGATGGGCCTGCTGCGCGTGAGCGACGACGGCGTGGTGCAGGAGTTCGTGGAGAAGCCGAAGGAGGCGGCGGTGCTCGATCACTTCCGCGCGCCGGAGAAGCTCTGCGGCCAGCGGCAGGCCGGCGACTGCTACCTGGGCTCGATGGGGGTTTACGTCTTCCGCCCCGAGGTCCTGCTCGAGGCGCTCGCCGATCCGAGCCAGACCGACTTCGGCAAGGAGATCATCCCGTTCAGCATCGGCCGCTACCGCGTAATGGCCTTCCCCTTCGACGGCTACTGGCAGGACATCGGGACCATCGGCTCGTTCTTCGACGCCAACATCGGCCTGGCCCAGCCCGAGCCCCCGTTCTCGCTCTACTCGCCGCGCTGGCCGTTCTACACCCGCTTTCGCGCCCTGCCGCCGAGCCGCGTGATCCACTCCGACATCCGCGACAGCCTGATCGTCGAGGGCTCGGACATCAACGGCGCGCACATCACCGACTCCATCGTCGGCGTGCGCAGCACGGTGCGCAAGGAGACCTTCCTCAAGGACGTGGTGATGCTGGGCGCCGACTTCTACGAGGGGGAGCAGGTGCTCTACGGCGGCGAGCCGCCGGGGCCGGAGACCCCGCCCCTCGGCATCGGACGGGCCTGCATCCTCGAGCGGGTGATCATCGACAAGAACGCCCGCGTCGGCGACCGGGTCTGCATCCGCTCCCAGGAGGGCGCCCCGGACTCGGAGCACGACAGCTACTGGGTCCGCGACGGCATCACGATCATCAAGAAGGGCGCGGTGATCCCGCCAGGGACGGAGATCTGAGCGTCAGCTGGCGTCGCGGGCGCTGCGGAAGGACTCCTTGCTCAGGCCGTGGTGGCGCATCTTCTCGAACAGCGATCGCGGCTGCATCCCGGCCAGGCGGGCGGTCTCCCCCACGCGCCCGCGCGTCTTCTCGAGCAGACCGGCGATGTAGGCCCGCTCCACCCGATCGACGACGAGGCGCCGCACGTGGTTCCAGGGATGCTCGAGGAGCTCGGCGGGGAGGTCGAGATCCCCGGGCGACGCGCTCGCCATCGCCGCCGGCACCGCGTCGATCGCCGACAGGTGCTGGCTGATGGAGAGCGGCAGGTCAGAGGTCTGGATCCGCTCGCCGTTGGTGAGCAGCATGGCGCGCTCGATCACGTTGATCAGCTCGCGCACGTTGCCGGGCCAGGCGTAGTCCACGAGCGCCGAGAGGGCCTCGTCGGTGATGCCGTAGACGTCGCGCCCCAGCCGCGGCCGCAGGTGCTCGATGTAGTCGCTGACCAGGTCGGGCACGTCCTCCCGGCGCTCGGAGAGCGGCGGGATGGTCAGGGTCACCACGCTGAGGCGGAAGAACAGGTCGCGGCGGAAGCCGCCCGTCCGCACCTCCTCCTCCAGGTTGCGGTTCGTCGCGGCGATGACCCGCACGTCGACGGAGATGTTGCGCTCGCCGCCGAGCCGGCGAAACTCGCGCTCCTGCAGCACCCGCAGCAGCTTGACCTGCAGGTGCGCCGGGAGATCGGCGATCTCGTCGAGAAACACGGTGCCGTTGTGCGCCAGCTCGAACACGCCGCGGTGGGAGCGGCTCGCCCCGGTGAACGCGCCCTCCTCGTGGCCGAACAGCTCGCTCTCGAGCAGCGTCTCGGGCAGGGCGCCGCAGTTCACGGCGATGAACGGCCCGTTCGTGCGCGGCCCCTCGTTGTGGATCGCCCGCGCCAGCCGCTCCTTGCCCACGCCGGTCTCGCCCTGGATCAGGAGCGAGACATTGCTGTCGAGGACGCGCTCGACCAGGCCGAGGAAAGACTGCATCACCGGGCTGCGGGAGACGAAGTCGTTGAGCCGGGGCTGGGCCAGCTTGCGCGCCCCGCTGATCCGCTGTTGCTCGAGCGCCCGTCGCTGCTCGAGCATGGTGACCAGCACGTCGGCCATGCCATCGCTGGAGACGCTCGCGTCGAGCACGCCCTTGCAGCCCGCCGCGAGGAGCTGGGCCCGCTCCTCCTGCCCGGCGTGGCTGGAGATCACCACGATCTCGGGCGCCTCGGGCAGGCCGCCGATGAGCCCGGCGAGCTCGGCCGCCGGCGCGGGGAGCCGCGAGTCGCTTATCACCACGAGGTCGAACACCTCTCGCTTGAGCCGCTCCCACAGCGACTGCCGCGATCCCAGCACCTCGACGACGGTGTCGACCGTGGCAAGCCGTCTGCGGATCTGCTGCTGGAACGCGCGAGGGTGGAGGGCAAGGAGGACATGGGCAAGCATCGGATGTAGTACCTCCGAAACAGGAAAACAAGATTATCAGCATCCGTTTTTTTTCGGAACCAGTATCTCCGATCCACCAACAGCTGTCAGGTCCCCATGTCCAACGAATCAAAATAACATGGGAAAAATGAGCGGGCCGGAATGGCACACGACTTGTAGGCAGCAAGCTCGGCCCCGAGGGCCAGCTCAACCCCAGCTGAGGAGAAGACGATGCGAACACTGATCAAGACCCTGGTCCTGGGCGTGGCCCTGACCTTCGCCGCCCCGCTCGCCTTCGGGGACACCCCGGCCCCCCCCAAGAAGGCCAGGAAGGTCAAGGCGGCGAAGAAGACGAAGAAGAAGGTGACCAAGAAGGCCAAGAAGGCGACCAAGAAGACGACCAAGAGGGTCAAGAAGGCCAAGGGCGAGTAGCCGCAGCGCCTCGTCCTTCCCGTTGATTCCCGCCCAGCCCCAAGCCATCATTGTCCACCTAGTAAAGATGACACTGGAATGATCGAGCTACTCGGCATCGCCGCCTCCACTCTCGTCGGCCTCGGATTGCTGGAGACGGTCCGCCACCGCCGCCGCCTGCGGCGGATCCCGACCCGCATCCACGTCAGCGGCACCCGGGGCAAGTCCAGCGTGACACGCCTCATCGCCGCGGGGCTGCGGGCGAGCGGCACGCCCACCGCCGCGAAGACCACCGGGACGCTGGCGCGGATGATCCTGCCCGACGCGCGGGAGGTCCCGGTGTTCCGGCCCGCCGGCGCCAACATCGTCGAGCAGCTGCGCATCGTCGACGTGGCGGCCCACAACGACGCCGAGGTGCTGGTGCTCGAGTGCATGGCGCTGCTGCCCGAGCTGCACTGGGTCAGCGAGAGCAAGATGGTCCGCGCGACCCACGGGGTGATCACCAACATCCGACCGGACCACCTCGACGTCATGGGGCCCACCGAGGCGGACGTGGCCCGCGCCATCGCCGGGATGATCCCGGTCAAGGGGGTGCTGATCACCGGCGAGCGCCGCAACCTCGGCATCCTGCGCGAGGCCTGCGCCGACCGCGAGACGCGCCTGGTGACCGTGACCGACGAGGACCTGGCCGCCGTCAGCGACGAGGAGATGGCCCGCTTCCGCTACGTCGAGCACCGCGAGAACGTCGCCCTGGCGCTCAAGGTGATCGAGAGCCTCGGCAAACCACGCGAGGCCTGCCTCGAGGGGATGTGGCGCGCCGAGCCGGACCCGGGCGCGCTCTTCGAGTACGAGCTCGACTTCTTCGGCAGGCAGGTGGTGTTCGCCAACGGCTTCGCCGCCAACGATCCGCAGTCGACAGAGACGATCTGGAACATCCTGCGCGCCAAGCACCCCGAGCTCGAGCGCGTCATCGCGGTCTTCAACCTGCGCGCGGACCGGCCGTCACGCACGGTCCAGCTGGCCCGGGACACGACGTTCTGGCGCAGCGCTGACCGGGTGGTGCTGATGGGCAGCGGCGCCTACCAGTTCGCCCGGGCCGCGGCCAAGGCGGGGCACGAGGGGGCCTTCGTCTTCGTCGACGACCAGCGCACTGACGAGATCTTCGAGACCATCATGGGGCTGTGTGGCCGCAGCACGCTCGTGGTGGGGATGGCCAACATCTACGGCCAGGGGATCGCTCTGGTCCGCTACTTCCGCAACCGCGCACGTCTGGAGCACGACGACTGATGGAGCTTCTACCGCTCGCCGTGGGCATCGGGCTGGCCGTGGGGCTGATCTCCACCGAGCTGTTCGGCGTCGCCTCGGCCGGTCTGATCGTCCCGGGCTACATCGCCCTGTACATGGACAAGCCCTACCACCTCGCCGCCACCGCCGGGGTCGCCCTGGTGACCTTCGCCGTGGTGCGCTTCCTCTCGGCCTTCTTCATCATCTACGGCCGTCGGCGCACGGCGCTGATGATCCTGATGGGCTACATCCTGGGCATGCTGGTCAACAACTGGTCCGGGCTGTGGCAGCAGGACTTCGCGACCATCGGCTTCATCATCCCCGGCCTGATCGCCGTCTGGATGGACCGGCAGTCCCCGGTCACCACCCTGGCCTCGCTGGCCACCATCTCGGTCATCGTCCGGCTGATCCTGGTCCTCGTCGTGGGGACGGAGCTCTCGTCATGAAGAAGCTCTACTGGCGACCGCAGCGCACCTCGGCCCGTATCCTCTCCTTCCTGGCGGTGACGGCCACCATCGGCATGGTCTCGGTGGAGACCTTCCGCGTCCGGGAGATCCAGCCGCACTACAAGGAGAAGCTCGCCGCCTCGCGCCTCGCGCGCCAGGCCTTCCAGCTGGTCAAGAAGGAGCGCCTGCGCAAGGGGATCTTCCTCGACCCCGAGGCGGACCCGGCGCGCTCGGGCCTCATCGGCCAGCTGATCTCGCCGGTGACCACCAACACGGGCCACCTCGGCGCGAAGCAGGCGACGATCAACCCGAACTTCGCCGCGGTCGTGGTGCACCTGCTCAAGCGCGCCGGCGTGAACGAGGGGGACGGCGTCGCGGTCGGGCTGTCGGGCTCGTTCCCGGCCCTGAACATCAACGTGCTCGCCGCGCTGCAGACCCTCAAGGTCCGGCCCTACATCGTCTCCAGCGCCGGCGCCTCCCAGTGGGGGGCCAACATCCCGAGCTTCATGTGGCCGGACATCGAGTCGCTGCTCTTCCGCAACCGGCTCATCTCGTTCCGCAGCCTCGCCGTCTCTCCCGGCGGTATCGATGACCGGGCGCTCGGTCTCTCACGCGAGGGGAAGCAGATGATCGAGCAGGCGATCCTGCGCAACGGGTTGACGCCGATGGAGGTCAAGAGCTACCTCGACGGGCTCGAGCAGCGCATGGCGATCTACCGCGACCACGCCGAGCAGGCCGACATCCGGGCCTACATCAACGTGGGCGGCGGGACGACCTCGGTGGGGACCCACGTGGGCAAGCACCTGTTCCGCCCCGGGCTCAACCGGCGAGCGCCCCGGGGCGCGAACATCGACTCGGTGATGATCCGTTTTGCGAGCCGGGGGCTGCCGGTGATCCACCTGACCCAGATCACCGAGCTGTGTCAGCGCTACGGTCTCCCCCCCGCCCCGACGCAGATCCCGCCTCTCGGCGAGGGAAAGATCTTCTCCCGTGAGGTCTACAACCTCTACCTCGCCGGCGGCGTGCTGGCCGGGCTGGTGATCATGCTCTTCGCCTTCCTGCGCACGGACTGGGGCTACCGGCTGTTCCCGGCCCACCGGAACGACGACACCAGCGCGCGCCCGGAGCAGATGGTCTAGCGACCTACTCGCTCTTGTGGTTCAGGATGGCGAGCTGGGTCCGGCCCATGAACCCGTGCGGGGCGACGCGACCGCAGGCGCCCAGGCCGTCGGTCGGTACACACCAGCGGTAACACCAGTTCGTACGATTGCGCGTGCGTGGACAGCCCCAGTCGCGAGACCTGAACCCACGTCGCTTGCGGTGGACGAGCTTCATCGAGTGCTCCTCTCAAACAACGTCACATTAAACGTGGATTATGGACGGGGTGCGTCAAGCTGAATGTGGGGGACGGTGGCGGAGATCCGCCACGCAACGATCGTGCGGCTGGAACAGGGGTCAGTCGTTGAAGACCACAGCGGTCTTCAGCGCTTCCTTGATGACCCAGCGGCCATGGAGCCCGCGGGGCATGAAGAATGCGTTGCCCGGGCGAAGGGTCACCGCCCTGCCGTCGTCCAGAGAGACCTCGGCGCAGCCGGAGATGACCCAGGCAGTGAGATCTGCATGAGATGACCAGTCAAACTCGCCTGGAGAGTGCTCGAGGATGTCCAGGGACGAGTGGACGGTCTTGTGCAGCGTCTGCCGCCGGGCATTGGGAGTCAGTGTCGCTGGAAACTTCGGCCCCCGATGCTTCCTGGAGGCCCCCACGTCGTGCGTATCGAACATCGACATAGAAAATAGAAGGCTCCGCTTGGGCGCGAGATTACTTCCTTTTCGGGTGTGGGTGAGAGTACGTTAGTGTGACGCGAGGCCAACCCTTGTCAAGAGCGTTTCTTTAAAAAAACAACACTCTATGTGGGGGCACGATCCACCAACAGGCAACTCGGTTTGACACGCTTCGTCATCGGACCGTCAGGCCAACGCTCACCATAAAATCTTCACAATACTTAATCTTTTTTGGGGCAAGCCACTTCGTTTCGCGGTAGGTGAGGGGAAGGCCAAGGGCGGCTCGCTTCTCGACCCACAACGGGTTGTAGGGCAGCAAGGCAACCTGTGTAAAACCAAGCTCCCGCAACAACCGGCCAATCGCCCTCAGGTTCGCCTCCCGATCCGTGATCCCCGGGACCAGGGGAACCCGGGGCAGGACCCGTCCGCGGGCGTCGGATCGGGCCAAGCTCTCGAGGTTTTGAAGGATCCGGTCATTGTCCAGCCCCGTGTGACGCCGGTGCTCGACCGGGTCGGCGAGCTTGACGTCAAAGTAGATCACATCGAGCAGGGGGAGGAGCTCGCGCTCGAACCGCTCCCCGTCATAGTGTCCACAGGTCTCCAGCAGCAGGTGCACACCCGCTGACCTGAGCGTCCTGGCGAGCCTGGTCACGTAGCCAAGCCCCAGGGTGGGCTCGCCCCCCGAGAAGGTCACCCCGCCGCCCGAGGCGCGGTAGAACGGCTCGTCCGAGAGGAGCAGCCCGGCGAGCTCGTCCACCGTGTAGCGCTGGCCCACGACACGCAGCGCCGCGGGGGGGCAGCTCTCCACGCAGGTGCCGCAGACTCGACAGCGCTCGCGATCGTGGCGCCGGACCTGCTCCACGATCACCGTCGCGCCGTGGGGGCAGCGGCTCGCGCACTCGCCGCAGCCGATGCACAGACCCGGCTCGTGCTGCAGCTCGGGCTGCACGGCGAGCGTCTCCGGGTTCTGGCACCAGACGCAGCGCAGCGGGCAGCCCTTGAAGAACACGGTGGAGCGGATGCCCGGCCCGTCGTCCAGCGCGTTGCGCCGGATGTCGGCGACCAGGGGCGGACGGCCCGGCGAGGCACTCAACGGTGCTCCGCCCGCTCGATCAGCTCGAGCTGCATGTCGCGGTTGAGCGTGACGAAGTAGGCGTTGTAGCCCGAGATGCGGACCAGCAGATCGCGGTGGGCGTCCGGGTCCTCCATCGCCCGTCGCATCGTCTCCGTCGATATCGCGTTGAACTGGAGCTGCATCCCGCCGAGCTCGAAGTAGGCCCCCGCGTAGGCCGCCATGCGCCCGACCACCTCTCCGTGGGTGTCCGCGCCCCCCGGCGTGAGCTTGACGTTGAAGGCGATGTTGTTCGGGATGCGCCGCGGGTCCAGCGCGGCGACCTGGCGGATGTTGTCGAGGAGCGAGCCCCTGGCCAGGGGCGAGGGCGTGACCCCCGGCGTGAACGGCTTGCCCCGCGGGCGGCCGCTGGGCAGCGCGCCGGAGAGCAGGCCAAAGGCCACGTGGTTGGACATGCTCCAGTAGCCGGGGAGGTAGCGCCCGCCCCGGTAGTGGGGCAGACCGGCGAGCAGGTCGTCGACGAAGTCCAGCAGATCGGCGGCGAGCTCCAGGGGCAACGCATCGCCGCTGCCGAAGCGAGGCACCCGGCCGAGGATCTCGGCCCGCAGCGCCTCGTGGCCGACGAAGTCGTCGGACAGGGCGCGCAGCAGCTGCTCCATGCTGCAACGCCCGCGCTCGTAGACCAGCGTGCGCACGGCCGCCAGGCTGTCCACCACGTCGGCGAGGCCGACGAGCGCCAGGCCCGAGGAGTTGTAGCGCGCGCCGCCATCGATCACGTCGCGCCCGGACTCGGCCGTGCCCTGGATCAGCGCCGAGAGGCAGGGCGTGGGGTGCAGCTCGCGGTGCGCGTCGCCGAGCAGGTTGTTCCCCTCCACCGCCACGCGCAGCAGCGCGGCGAGCTGCTCCTTGTAGGCGGCGAGCAGCGCCGCGAAGCTCTCGTGCCGCCGCGGGTCGCCGGTCCGCGGCCCGACGCGCTCCCCGATCACCGGGTGCACGCCGTCGTGGAGGGTCATCTCCAGCGGCGCGACCAGGTTGAACATCATGCAGTTGGTGTGGCCCATGTGGCGGCCGCAGATGGTCGGCTCGACGCAGCCGGTGGCGCTCCAGTCCCGGGCGTCCTCCGCCGGGTAGCCCAGGTGCTCCAGCGCGGCGAGCACGGCGCGGTCGTTGTGCAGCGACGGCGTGGCGCCGGTGATCAGGTTCACCTCGCAGAGCCGGCGCAGGTAGTAGTCGGGGTTGACGCCCGGGCAGTGGCGCGCGTTCATGTTGGGGTCGCGCAGCCCGAGCATCTCCGTCGCCTTGAGCACGAGGTAGGTCGCCTCACAGACCGCGGAGCTGCCGTCGGGGCGCAGGCCTCCCACGGTGATCACCTGATCCGACGAGGAGCCGCCGAACAGGCGGTTGCCGAGGTCCGCGACCAGCGGCAGGTGGTCAGTGCCCTTGAGCATGAAGGCGCAGATGAGCTCCAGGGCGCGCCGGATCACCTCCCCCCGCTCCTCCTCGCCCCCCGCGCGTTCCAGCTCGCGCTCGAGGAAGGGCTGGATCCAGCTGTCCACGCGGCCGATGGACAGCCCCGCGTTCATGCTCTCCTGGTGCAGGGCGAGGAAGCAGATCCAGATCGCGTTCAGCGCCTCGCGCACGCTGCGCGCCGGGCCGGCCGGCGCCTGGCGGCAGGCCGCGGCCATCTCCTCCAGCTCGCGGCGGCGGTCGGGGTCCACGGCGAGGGCCGCCTGCCGCCCGGCCTCGTCGGCCAGGCGGGCGGCGTAGTCGATCACCGCCTCGAGGCAGGTCGCCGTCGCCTCGTGAAAATCGCCCCCCGCCGCCACGCGCGCGCGCGCGCGGGCCTCGGCGGCCAGCGCCGCCAGCCCACGCGAGAGCACGGCGGGCATGTCCACCACCGTGTGGGAGACGGCGTGGTTCTTCCAGAGGAAGTAAAGCACCATGCGCTCGTCGAGCTGCAGGCTCCGCGGGTTTCCGTGCTTGATCCGCGTGTGCTCGCGGATGTTCTCCTCGATCCAGAACGGAAACACCTCCCGGCCCAGCGTGCGGATGTCCTCGGCAGAGATCTCGTAGGGGTTGAGCTCGCGCGCCTCGACCGTGAGCAGCTCGGGCCAGATCACCGTCCCGCCGATCTCGGGGAAGATCTGCACCCCCACCCGCTGGCCCGTGGTCGTGCCGAGGAGCAGATCGTCCTCGTGCACCACGGCCCGGCGGCTGCGCATCACGTGGGCGAAGATCCGCGCCTGCCGCAGGGCCGGCGGCGTCGCGCCGCCTCGCCGCTCGCGCAGCGCCCCCTCGGTCCACAGCCGCGCGCGCTCGGTGCAGATCCGCGGGCGCGTGTGGTGGTGCGCGTGGAGCTGGCGCTTGATCCGCGGGAAGTCGTCCAGGGTCCAGGCCGAGAGCGCCGGGTCGGGCAGCAGCGGCGCGCCGGCCTCCTCGGAAGCGACCGGGCAGCGCTCGCCCGCCCGGCGGACCTTCATCGCCTGCCAGCTCTGTCCGCCATCGGAGAGCCAGCGCCTCTCGCGATGCCGCGGCCTGCCGCCCTGGGCCACGGCCGCGGCGAGGTGACCGAAGCGGGAGAGCGCGGTGAGGTTGCCCTCGAAGGTCAGGTTCTGCTCCAGCATCCAGCACATCAGATCGTCCGGGGACGCGCTCGGAGAAAAGAAGCGGCGCATGTAGCTCTCGTCGCGGAACGTCACGGTGACGTGGGGCAGTCCGGCGTCGCCGTTGCCGTCGCTGGCGCGGGGCAGCGCGCCGGCGCCGGCCCGCATCCCGCCGCCCTCGAAGCGGGCCCAGGCCTGGCTCCGCCCGTCCCGCGTGCGGAACTGGAACGTCGCGCGGAAGTCATGGGCCATCCCGCCCGGGTGCTCGCCGGAGAGCTCGCCCCGCAGGGCGGGCCGCAGCCGCAGGCTCCAGGCCATCGCCTTGAGCGCCAGCGCCGCGAGCCGCGGCGTCACACCGTCCAGCACCCTGCGCGACAGCTCGCGCTGCACCGTCTCCAGCATGCTCGGCCTCCGGGGGTACCGCCCAGTGTATCACCTCGGAAGCTCGACGCCGCCCACCAGCTTGCCCACCACCTGGGCCAGACCCTCCACCACCCGGGCCAGGCGCGGGAAGTCGATGGTCTCCGCCCGGTCCTGTGCGGTGTGGTAGTGCGGGAAGCGGAACGGCGCGGTGTCGGTGATCATCACGCCCGGGTAGCCGGCCTGCCAGAAGGACCAGTGATCCGACCAGCCCACGCCCGTGATGAAGCCGGGCACCGCCGCCCCCTCGCAGGGGAAGCGCGCCTCCTCGCGGAACGTCCCGACCACCTCGCGGACCAGCGAGCGCGAGCCCAGGTTTCCCACCACGGCGATGAAGTTTCCCGTGTCCGGGTACGTCAGGCTGAACGGGAAGGGGTAACGCTGGCTGCCCTTCTCGTCGGAGAAGTAGCCCATGGTCTCCAGGGCGAGCATCGCCGTGATCTTCTCCTTCCGCGCCGCGCAGCGCCGGGCGTAGACCAGGCTGCCCATCTGCTCGGTCTGGAAGTGGGGCGGCTCCTCGTTGACGAAGGCCACCAGCCGCAGGGTCCGGCCCGTGCGCGCCCCGGCGAAGATCCGGCCCAGGGCGAGCAGGCCGGCCACGCCGCTGCCGTTGTCGTTGGCGCCCGGCGTGCCGGCGGCGGAGTCGTAGTGCGCGCCGACCACGACGATCTGCTCCGGGTGGTGCACCCCGCGAAGCTCCACCTCGAGGTTCTGCACGTCGCGGCCGTCTACCCGGTAGGTCTGCCGGGCGACCCGGTGCCCCGGCCCCTCCAGGGCCTTCGCGATGTGCTCCGCGGCGCGCTGCAGGGCCTCGTAGCGCCCCCCCACCCGCCGCTCGCCGATCTCGTGGGCCAGCACGCGTACGTGGCCCTCGAGCTCGCGGGCCAGCCCCTGCTCGTGGCGCGTCGCCGGGGGCAGCGGCCCCTGGTGTGAGGTGCCGGGCATCTGGGTCGCACAGGTCAGCAACGACGCCGCCAGGGCCAGGCCAACCAGGACACCAAGGGACCAGCGCACGCGTCGCATGTCGGTTGGACCATTCTACCCCGGCGATGTTCCCGTGAGAAACCGCCAGCCGGCGATCAGTGGACGCGGAAGAGCACGTCCACCACCAGGCCGCGGCGCCCGTCGACGCGGGTGAAGCCCGCGCGCAGGCTGAGGTCGTTGCCGTGGCGGTCGGTGACCCGGCCGTGCTCCACGCCGCTGACCTCGATCGAGCGGATCCCCGCGCCGGCCAGGTCCGTCAGCTCCCCGGCCTGCGAGATCCCGTCGCCGTTGCGGTCGGTCCACAGCCCGAGCTCGCCGAACATCAGGTCGTCGGCCTCCAGCAGGCCGTTGCCGTTGCCCCCCTCCGCCGGCCGGTCGAGGGCGGCCAGGGCCCGGAAGCCGTCCCGGGCCGGGTGGCCGTCCACCACGGTGGCCTCGCCGAAGAGCTCGGTCCCGTCGTCCACCAGGCCGTTGCCGTTGCGGTCGAGCACGAGCAGCGCGTCGTCGCCCCTGACCCAGGCGCTGCGCACGCGGCCCTGGCCGAGCAGGTCGAAGGCCACCTGGCCCGGTCCGGTGGGCTCGATCCCGTCGTCGTTCAGGTCGAGGACCAGCGGTGATCCCACGCAGCTGGGCAGCGCCCCGGCGGAGCTCCCCGGCGTGAAGATGTTGCCGAAGAAGTTGCCGGTGTACGAGGAGCTGTTCAGCCAGGCGCTGGCGATGCCGTACTCCATGGCGAAAGCGCCGACCCAGGCGTTGTGGTCGCACTCCGGCGGAATCTGGGCGCAGACCGCGCGCAGGGCGGCGATGGTGATCCGTGCGCAGCGGCAGGACTGCGTCGCCCCGCCCGGGTTGCAGCGGCAGTGGCACTTGCCGGGCTCGTTGCTCCAGCACTCGTTCATGTAGGACAGGGAGCCCGGGTTGAGCCACTGCTTGCACACATCGCCCTTGCCGCCGTCGTAGCCCAGGTAGCTCCAGAAGCCGCCGAACACGCTGAGGCTCTTGTCGAGCAGCGGGGCGTAGCTCAGCTTCAGCCCCTCGCCGGCGAGGATCTTGTTCAGCTCGGCGGCGTACTTGTTCCGTGCCTTGTTCACGTCGCACTTGTTCTCGCCGCCGCCCGGCGGGGTCGGGCTGCTCGGGGGGCTTGCGCCAGCGCCCGGCGGGGGCGGGCTGCTCGGGGGGCTGCCGCCCGGCGTGCTCCCGCTGCTGCCGCCCGGCGTGCTGCTCCCGCTGCCGTCGTCCGGCTCCACCAGCACCCCCGCGCCGTTGGGCAGCTGCTGCCAGCCGCTCTGGTTCGAGCGGAAGAGCTGCGCCCCGCGGCTGCAGCTGTCGTGGACCGTGTTGCCGTAGACGTCCACGCACTGGCGACACGACAGGTCGGGGGTCGCGTGGCAGACGACGGGGATCCCCTCGGCGATGCCGCCGCAGACCTCGCGCCGCTCCCCCGCCCGTCCGACGCACTGGGCGCAGGTGCGGCCGTCCCGCTGGATCGCCACGCTCATCGCCTGGCACTCGAGGGGGTTTGGATAGGGGCTGCACCCCTGGGCGCCGTAGAGCGCGAGGCAGGCCGTGGCCTGCAGCGCCCCGAGCGCGTCGGCGCGGAGCTCCAGGGTCGCGACCTGCTCCTGTGGGTCGCCGACCATCCCCGTGCAACCGAGCAGGACCGTCGTGGTGAAGGTGATCGTCAGGGCAGCGGCTCGCTTCATGTCGTGTTCCTCCCGACCGGGGAGATTGCAACCCCGGTGCCGAAGCGGCGGAGCGCCTCAACACGCCGCAATGTCGGAAGAAGTCACCACCCGCTTGTGAACGATTCACCCGCCGGGGTGGGGCCTTGTGTTTCCTCGGGTGGCCACTCGCGTCGACGAAACATGATCACCGTGCGACGCCCTCGCCTCGGCTGCCTCGATCATATGTGGCCCTTCTTCGCGTCGCCCTGTCCGCCTTGAGCAGGCGCGGCCGGCGACGGTGCCTGGCGACTCCACGCCGGGCGGCCGATCGGGTTGCGCCCTGTCGCACGCCCGGCCCGATAGCCGTTTCATGCCGGCCTGCTCCGGCTGGCACCGGCGTTGCAAAGCCCCCTCGACAGGAGGTGTCCGATGCCGAGAGAGATGCTCGTGGCTCTCGCCCTGTTGCTCGCCGCCCCGCCGGCGAGCGCCCAGAAACCCCTGGTCGACGTCCCCGGCCGCCGCGCCGAGAGCCGCCGCGGGCGGGGCTACCGCCCGGAGACGCTGGTGCGCGCCCTGCGCATGTCCTACGACCGGAGCCAAATCGCGCCGGCCAAGGCCGCCGCGCTGCCCAACCTGCAGAACGCGAAGGGGCAGCTCGAGACCCGGGCGAGCTCGATGAAGCGGGACGACCTGGGCGCACTGCTCTCACACACGCCCTACAACATCGGCAGCTCGGGGTACACCGACTTCCGAAAGGACGTGCCCTACCGCTACGTCGAGAAAGACACCGGCTGGCGCATGACGACCGTCGAGAACCCCAAGGCCATCCCGCGCTGGAAGGAGTACGTCGCCGAGAGCATCGTCGACGCCAAGGGCGCGGAGAAGCTGGCCAGCCGCCGGTCGCTGGTCGAGACCGCGCTGACCGGCCACATGGACAAGCGCTTCGTCAGCGGGCGCAAGAGCTGGAAGAAGGCGCTCTCCACCGCCGACGAGGGGCAGCTCTTCGACGCGGCCCGGACGATGATCCTGCGCATCAACGACCTCGCGCACAGCAAGACCATCCCGCGGGAGCCGGTCGGCTCGGGCGGAAGCTCCTCGAGCCACGAGCACAAGACGCTGCTCACCAAGAGCTCGGGGTCGAGCAGCTCCTACTTCCGCCTGAACCAGCTGGTCCCCAACGCGGCGACCTACACCTTCAACGTCGCGGACGGCCCGAATCTGTCCCGGGGCAGGATGATCCCCCACGAGGCCCGGGCGGTGGTCGAGATGGGCGTCCAGATCCAGGACATCCAGCGCGAGCTCCAGCGGCGCAGGTCCGACTTCGCGTCCCCGCTGTCCCAGTGGGTCAACAACACCCGGCTCGCGTTCCACGGCGCACCAAGGCAGAACGCCTACGGCGACGACAGGACCGTCAAGGCAGAGGTGCGCATGGACCGCGTCGGCGTCGAGGCCCTCAAGCTGGGAGGCCTGGGCATCCTCTCGACGCACATGAAGAAGATGCTCCGGTTCGAGAAGGCGCAGACCGCGCGCCAGACCGTGAGCAGCCCCAACCCGCTCCTCGGCCTCTAACCCTCGCCCTCCACCTCACCGTCGCCCCCGGGCAGCTTCAGCGGCGGCCGCCCGACGCGTCGGCGCAGGGCGTTGATCGGCCGGTGCACCGCGGGGCGCGTGATCACCCAGCGCTCCAGCCGCCGCTTGCCCGGGAACTCGAGCAGCACCAGGCCGGCGACGATGGTCAGCAGGCCCTGGCCCGGGATCAGCAGCATGACCAGGCCGGCCAGCACCAGGATCACGCCGAGGATGTTCTTGAGGATGCGGATCAGCAGGAGCCAGCCCGGCCGCGCGGGCCGCCCGATCCCGGCGGGCTCGCGCTCGGAGCGCGAGAAGAAGTCCGCGGGCACGCGCGTGAGGAAGAACGGGATCCCGATCAGGCTGAGCACGAAGAGCAGCACGGAGCCGCCGACGAGCGTCCCGAGCACCGCGGGCTGGACCAGCCAGGCCAGCGGGCCCTGGGCCCAGGCGGGCAGGTGTTGGCTGATCCAGTCGGGCACGGAGCCAGTCTACCGCCAGCCGGGCGGGGCGCAACGTGTCCAGCCGCTCGAGCCAGTTGTCCCCGCCGAGCCCAGCCGCGCTCCAGCCCCGTCGCGGTGGTCGAGCACGCGCGAAAGTGCGATGATCCTGGCGACTCCGCGGAGGAAATGATGCGATCGCTGATAGCGGTGAGCCTGGCCGTTCTCGCGGGCTGTGGACCGGAGGGACCGACCGTGGGCAAGCGGCACCAGGCCGCCACGGTCTCCGGCGAGCTGAAGCAGTGGCACCGGGTGACCCTGACCTTCGATGGGCCGCAGGCGAGCGAGAGCTCGGGCACGAACCCGTTCACCGACTACCGGCTGGACGTGACCTTCACCTCGGGCGCCACGAGCTACACCGTGCCCGGCCACTTCGCCTGCGACGGCGACGCCGCGAACAGCGGAGCGAGCGGCGGCACCAAGTGGCGCGTGCACTTCGCGCCGCCGACGAGCGGCAACTGGAGCTACAAGGCCTCCTTCCGCACCGGAGCGGACATCGCGACCGACCCCAGCCCGACCGCGGGAACCGCGACAGGCTTCGACGGGGACGCCGGCAGCTTCACCGCGGCGACCACGGACAAGGTGGGCAACGACCACCGCGCCAAGGGGCTGCTGCGCCACGAGGGGGATCACCAGCTCAAGTTCGCCGGGAGCGGAGAGTATTTCTTGAAGGGGGGCGCCGACAGCCCGGAGAACTTCCTGGCCTACTCCGACTTCGACGCCACGCCGGCGAGCCACCAGTACGCGCCTCACGCCGCCCACTTCAAGAGCGGTGACCCGACCTGGGCGGGCGGCAAGGGCAAGAACATCATCGGGGCCCTCAACTACCTGGCGGGAAAGGGGATGAACAGCGTCTACTTCCTGACGATGAACGTCAACGGCGACGGGAAGGACGTCTGGCCCTGGACCTCGTCCAGCGAACGGTACCGCTTCGACTGTTCCAAGCTCGACCAGTGGGAGGTCGTCTTCTCGCACATGGATCGACTGGGCCTGATGTTGCACGTGGTGACGCAGGAGACCGAGAACGACCAGCTGCTGGACGGCGGCGCCCTCGGCCCTCAGCGCAAGCTCTACTACCGCGAGCTGATCTCCCGCTATGGCCACCACCTCGCGCTGATCTGGAACCTCGGCGAGGAGAACACCAACACCGACCAGCAGCGCAAGGACTTCTCCACCTTCTTCAAGAGCAACGACCCCTATGGGCACCCCGTGGTGGTCCACACCTTCCCCGGCGACTACGACAAGGTCTACACCCCGTTGCTCGGGCACAAGGACTTCGACGGCGCGTCGCTGCAGATGGGCGACATGACCAAGACGCACTCGGAGACGAAGAAGTGGGTGGACAAGTCGGCGCAGGCCGGGGGGAAGTGGATCGTCTCGCTGGACGAGATCGGGCCCGCGTCAACCGGCGTGAAGACCGACGCCAACGACTACTGGCACGACGAGGTGCGGCACCACGCCCTGTGGGGCAACCTGATGGCCGGAGGCGCGGGCGCGGAGTGGTACTTCGGCTACCAGCAGCCCCACAACGACCTGACCTGCGAGGACTGGGGCTCGCGGGACCACATGTGGGACCTGACCCGGTTTGCCCTCGACTTCTTCCAAAAGCAGCTGCCGTTCTGGAGGATGACGAGCGCCGACAGCCTGGTCTCCAACGCGACCGGCGCCTGGTGCCTCGCCGCACCGGGAGAGGTCTACGCGCTCTACCTGCCCTCGGGCGGCTCGCCCTCCCTCCAGCTGCCGGCCGGCGACTTCACCGTGGAGTGGTACAACCCCCGGACCGGGGGCGCGCTCCAGCAGGGCGCCGTGACCAAGGTGACGGGCGGTGGCGCGGTCGCGCTCGGCGATCCTCCGTCGGACACCACCAAGGACTGGGCGGTGCTGGTGAAGGTCGAGGGCGCTCCCTCCACGTTGAAGGTCGACAGCTTCACGCTGATCGACGCGGACAGCGACCAGCCCGTCGTCGGCTTCGATCCCCTGGCGGACGGCGCCACCGTGAACCTGGCGGTCCTGCCGACGAAGAGCCTCAACGTCCGGGCCAACGTGAGCGCCGGGACCGGGAGCGTGGTGTTCGATCTGGACGGCGCCAGCGGCTACCGCACGGAGAGCAGCGCGCCGTTCGCGCTGGAGGGCGACACGAACGGTGACTACAACGCCTGGGCTCCCGCGCTCGGGCCACACACGCTGACCGCGACGCCCTACGCGACGAGCGGCGGGAGCGGCGCGCCGGGCACCCCGCTCACCATCAGCTTCACGGTGATCGACGACGCCAGCGTGCCCGACGCCGGACCGCGAGACGGCGCAGCCGCGGGAGATCGCGCCGCCGCGTCGGGAGACGCCGCCGACGCGGGAGGCGACGGCGACGGGTGCGGCTGCCGGACCGGGGCAACGCCTCCCCCCGCCTGGTCCATGCTGGTGTTGCTCGGCTTCGGTGTCCTGCTACGGCGGGCCGCGATCACCGGTAGCGCCGGTGCGCCTCGTCGCGCAGGGCCGCCATCTCGTCCAGCACCCGCCGCAGCTCGGCGGCCTCGCCCGCCTCGGCGGCCCGGAGCATCGCGTCGGCCACGGCGTTGAAGCGCCCGTAGTGCGGCTCCCCCTTGCCCGGATGGCCGGTCATCCGCCGGCAGTCGGCGTGGAAGCGCCGGACCAGCTCGGCGGGGACCGTCCCCTCCCGCGCCGCCGCGCGCAGCAGGCGGAAGTCGCGCTTCATCTGCTTCTTGAGCCCCTTGTAGGACGGCCGGCGGCTCTCATCCTCGGGCCCCGCATCGCGGCGAGCCAGCGGAACGCGCAGCCCGATCCTGAGCTTGCCCTCCCGCGCGGTCTCCCTGAGCTGGATCGCGCCGTCCACGGGGACCGACTGGCCGTCGAGCTGGACCTCCCCCCGCTCCAGCCCGACGGCGAGCTGCCGGAGGTAAGCCGCGGCGTCCGCCGTCGGCAGCGTGCGCTTCTGCTCCACGGCCGAACCATAGCACCGGCCGTCCGAAGCGCACGGCCGGCGGCGCCCGCTCGCATCCTTGCACCGATCAGACCGTCGGCTGGTCACCTGGCCAGCCACGCGTGCGACAAACCTCCCCCACGTTTCCGGGCGGTTCGGGGCCGCCCGCCGTCGCCACATGCTGGTACCCGGCTTGCAGAACCCGGCGCAGGAGGTGAACAGAATGCAACGCAAGCCGATGATTCTGTCTTTCGCTCTCATCGTGCTCTGCCCGGCGCTGGCTCGCGCGGACACGGCGCGACCAACACGGCTCAAGGCGGGCGTCTTCACGCCGCGGGTGATCTACCCCGACAACACCCACCTCGGCAGGTTCCAGCGGGAGGTGGCGCTGCCGGCCGCCAGGGTGCTCCACGCGGTGTCGAAGCACCGGCTGAAGGAGTACCGGCCCAACCCGGACAAGGACAAGGGGCCGATCCAGAAGGAGGTCGTCGAGGCGGTCCACGTCCGGGATCTCCAGCGCCAGATGGACCGTCACTACGGCTGTCCAGCAAACGCCTCGCTCGAGGTTTACGCGAGCCACCGGGAGAACGTCCGTGCAAAGTCGCAGCAGATCTTCGGACCGTGGGGAGTCAGCGAGGAGGACGTCAG
>Ga0316576_10000239_pt1 | contig 23653 bp, 16 predicted proteins | sample S0NA_FD_203075 | JGI IMG/M metagenome (GOLD analysis project Ga0316576, IMG submission 203075) | Rhizosphere microbial communities from salt marsh grasses in Alabama, United States - S0-2_050615r3r5 | ecosystem: Host-associated > Plants > Roots > Rhizosphere | place: USA: Alabama | collected...
TGGAGCCCCGAGCGGGTCGCCCGCACGCTGGAAAACACCGCGCGTCGCGGCACACAGCTGCTCCGCCGGGCCCACTGGCTCTGCCAGCTCCAGGAGGCAGACCTGTCCTGGCGATCGGCGGCGGGGGCGCAGCGGCGCCTCGTGGTCCGTGGCGGGCAGGTGTTTGAGCCCCGGCCCGGCTGTCCGGCCCCGGCCCCCCGTCGCCCGCTGCTCGTCGACAGAGCGACCCACGATCGGTTGCGTGTGCTGACCACCGAGCTCAGGCGGCTCGCCGCGCAGCCCGGGAGTCACCTCCGGCTCCGGCTCGCCGCCGATCGATGGCACGATCGGCGGGCGCTCCGGCGACGCCTGTCGTGGTTCTGATGCCCTCGCTCCGCGTGTTGCTCGTGGCAGACAGCCACATCGGGCTCGACCTGCCCCGGAGACCACGGATCGCTCGTCGTCGCAGGGGTCACGACTTCCTCGCTTCCTTCACGCGGGCGCTGGCGCCCGCCCGGCGCGGAGAGGTGGATCTGGTCGTGCACGGCGGCGACCTGCTCTACCGCAGTCGGGTCCCTGCGGAGCTGGTCCAGACGGCCATGGCCCCGCTGCTGGACGTGGCCGAGCGTGGCGTCCCGGTGTTCCTGGTACCAGGCAACCACGAGCGTTCGGCGATCCCCTACCCCCTCCTCGTCCGACATCCAGGGGTCCATGTCTTCGACCGACCGCGCTGCTATGACCTGCCCCATCACGGCGCGAGCCTGCTTGGCTGGCCGTTCCACCGACGGGCGGGCCACAACTTCGACGCTTTGATGAAGCAGACCGGCTGGGTCCGCGGAAGCTCGCCCCTCAACCTGCTGTGCCTGCACCAGGCCGTCGAGGGCGCCCGGGTCGGGACCCAGGACTTTGAATTTCGGTATGGTCACGAGGTCATCCGTCGGCGGGACCTCGCCCGCCAGGGGCTGACCGCGGTGCTCTCCGGGCACATCCATCGAGGCCAGGTCCTGCGGGCCGGAGAGACGCCGGTGCTCTACCCCGGATCGGTCGAACGGACATCCCTCGCCGAGCGCCTGGAGCCCAAAGGATATCTCCGGCTCCGGATAACTCCCGAGCGCGTAACCTGGCGTTTCGTCGAGCTTCCGGCCCGGCCGATGGTCTGTCTGGAGGCCCACCAGCTGGACCGACTGGCAACTCTGGACCCAAACGCGGTTGTCCGTGTCCGCCCTGGGGACAGACCCTTGACGGCCGCTGGACTGCGGGCTCGAGTCCCTGGGACCATGAACATCGACCTGGTGCGGCCCGTGCGGTAGCACCGGGCGGGGTGTACGAACAGGGGTGCAGCCAACTACCAGCAGGCGAGAAACAGCACTGATTTCCCCTCCATTTCACCCATGGAAACTAACATCCTGTGATCAAAGAGGATTGATTTGTTGCCACATCGGCACGGGAGCTGCAAAATGGCCTCGCCGATGCCCGCTCGCGCCCTCGCCATAATCGGAATCCTCGCGGTCTCCTGCCCCACCATCCTCGAGGCCCGGACTCTTCCCCGGCGTGGGGCGGTACGCAAGCCCCGGGCGTTCAAGATCCAAATCCCCTTCCCCTGTGGGACCCGGGTCCGGGTCAGCTGCGCCTACGGGTGCAAGGCCCACAAGCGGACCCGAAGCCAGGCCTCCACCAACGACTACTACGCCGTGGACATGACCCGGCCCGAGCCCGGCAACGGGTTCGACAAGCCCATCGTCGCCGTCGCCTCCGGGGTCGTGCGCTACGCCGGCTGGACCCGGGGCGGCTGGGCCCCCTACGGCAAGGCGGTCTACATCGAGCACGACTACAAGGACCGCCAAGGGAATCGATACCAGAGCATCTACGGCCACCTCAACCGCGTGCTCGTCCGGGACGGACAGCATGTGCGGGCCGGCTCGATCATCGGGACCATGGGCGGCTCCAGCCGCGGGCGGCTCCACCGCTTCGGCCACCACCTCCACTTCGCCATGTACCGCGGCGCCGGCCCCCGGCTGGGCGGCGGCCGCGCGGTGGTCCCGGAGCCGATGGGCAACTTCGAGGACATCCACCGCGGCAAGGTGATGGAGGCCTGCGGCAAGCCCACCGACGTCCTCGCCCTGTTCGGCGACGCCCCCGAGGACGAGAGCGCCACGGGCGGCCTGCAGTAGCAACGCAGCACCAACTGGCGTCACGAGTCGCGACCTACTTGCCGATGCCGTACTTGGTGAGCAGGCGCGAGAGGTAGGTCCGATCGGTCTGCGCCTCGCGCGCGGCCTGGGAGATGTTGCCCCCCGTGCGGTCCATCAGCGCCTGGAGGTAGGCGCGCTCGAAGCGCTCCACCGCCTGCTCCTTGGCCTCGCGGAAGGGCACGGAGAGATCGAGCCGGAAGCTCCCCGAGCCCTCGGGGCGGTAGAAACGCTCCGGCGCGCCGGGGGAGAAGCCCGAGGCCTGTCCGAGGGTCAGCCTGCGGATGTAGTTGCGCAGCTCCCGCACGTTGCCCGGCCAGCGGTAGCGCTTCATCCGCTCGATCACCTCGGCGTCCAGCACCTGGGGCACGCCCTGCTCCAGCTCTTCGAGCAGGTGCCGGGCGAGGTGCTCGACATCCTCGGGCCGCTCGCGCAGGGGAGGGATCCGCACCTGCACCACCGAGAGGCGGTAGTACAGGTCGGCGCGGAAGGTGCCCCGGTTCACCTCCTCCTCGAGGCAGCGGTTGGTGGCGGCGAGGATCCGGATGTCCAGCGCGATCTCCTTGCTGCCCCCCACACGGCGGACGCTGCGGTTCTCCACCGCCCTCAGCAGCCGGGTCTGGAACTCCAGCGGCAGCTCGCCGATCTCGTCGAGGAACAGCGTGCCGCGGTTCGCGCGCTCGAACGCGCCCTCGTGGTCCACCGTCGCGCCGGTGAACGCGCCGCGCACGTGGCCGAAGAGCTCGCTCTCGAGCAAGTTCGGCGGCATGGCGCCACAGTCGACGACGACGAACGGCCCCTGCGCACGGGCGCTACGATCGACGATGGAGCGCGCGCAGAGCTCCTTGCCGGTGCCGGTTTCGCCGGTGATCAGGATCGTCTCGTCGGTGGGGGCGACCCGCTCGAGCACGGCGAAGATGGCGCGCATCGCGGGGCTGGCGCCGATCATCTCGCCGAAGCCCGGCCGGGAGCTCAGCGACTCGGAGACCTGCTCGTCCAGGACGTCGATGCGAACGTGCGAGCGACCCATGCGGGCCACGGTGCCGGGCGGGACGACGGCCTCGGTGATGCGGATCTCGCCCGGGAGCCAGGTCCCGTTGGTCGAGCCCAGGTCGCGCAGCTGGATCCCCGCCGCCGTGTTGTTGATCTGCAGGTGGATGCGTGAGACGGCGTCGTCGTTGAGCTGCAGGGTGTTGCCGTCCTGGGCCCCGATGTGGAGCACCTTGGCCTCTCCAACCGCGGTGCGTCCGCGATCCGGCCCCGCGACCACCTCGAGCCGGAGCTTGGGCCGCACCAGGATCTGGGTAGGCCCCCCCATGACCATCGTCTCGTCGCCGCGTTTCGTGCTCATATGCTCTGGTCTGACACCTAGATTCGGCCTCACCAGGTCAGGCCGTGCACCTGTACCAGCGCCCCGCCCCGCAGGGGGACGACCTCGGCGGTGGTGGGGCTGCGCTGGCTTCCGACATAGAAAAGCACGCCGGCGGCGATCGCCGCGGCGCCGGCAACGCCAAACAAGACGTTCGCGGTCAGCGCCATCTTGCTCGCCGTGTCGTGCTTGGACTGCGCCACGCTGGTGGGGAGCCCGAGGTTGCTGGCCTCGTCCGCCCGTTTGCGCGAGATCACCCCCAGGGCCAGCCCCGTCCCGCCGGCGGCGACGGCAGCGCCGAGGGCGGTCCAGGCCGGCCAGTAGGTCCACGGCGAGGGCGCGGCGCGCCGGATCACGACCGGGGTCACCGGCGAGGTGACCGGCGGCGGCGACGGTCGCACGGCCGGCGAGGGCGCGGCCGGCCCGCCCTCATGCCGGGCGCGCACCTCCGCCGCGATCTGCTCGATCTTCGGCGACAGCCCGTCGGGCAGCCGGGCCTGGGGATCGAGCCGAAACGCGATCGCGAAGTGCTTCCGCGCCTCCTCCTCGTTGGTCAGGTTGAGCTGAGTGATGCCGATGTAAAGGTGGATGCGCGCGCGGTTCCGCTTGGAGCGCGTGCCCGGCCACTTGAGCGCCTCCCGGAACGCCTCGAGGGCCTGCTCATCCTCTGCCTGGTCCAGCAGCTTGACCCCACGTTTGAAGTGCGGGTTGCCGCGCGCGCCCGCCGGAGAAGCCAGCGCGAGGCAGATGATGGCGGCGAGGATCGACGCTGTGGACGAGTGGCGCATTTGCCGCGCCAGTTTAGCTCAGTCCCCGTCAAACCGCCATCCCGACCGTCGGCTGGCGCATCTCGAAAACCTGTCGTATACCTGTCGGCTGAGGAAGCCCGTGTCGATCCGCCACATGGAGCCGGAGGAATTCGGCCCGTATACCCTGGTGCGCCGTCTGGCCACCGGCGGGATGGGTGAGCTCTTCCTCGCGCAGCGCGCGGGCCTCGCCGGCTTCTCGAAGCGGCTCGTGGTCAAACGCATCCGACCGGAGCTGGCCACGGACCGCGAGTTCGTCGAAATGTTCCTCGGCGAGGGACGCATTGCCGCGCTCCTCGACCACCCCAACGTCGTCCACATCTACGACCTCGGCGAGGTCAACGGCATCTTCTACCTCGCCATGGAGTACATCGCCGGCAAGGACCTGGGCAGCCTGCTGCTGCGCAACGGGGGGCCGCTGGAGCTCTCCATCGCTGTGTACATCATGATCAGCCTGTGCGAGGGAGTGGCGTTCGCGCACGACGCGACCGCCCCCGACGGCCAGCCGCTGGCCCTCGTCCACCGGGACATCAACCCCCAGAACGTGCTGATCAGCTACCAGGGCTCGGTGAGCATCACCGACTTCGGCATCGCCAAGGTGCGGACCTGCCAGAACGAGACCCGCGCCGGCGTGCTCAAGGGGAAGTTCGGCTACCTGGCCCCGGAGCAGGCGCACAGCCTGCCCATCGACAGGCGGACGGACATCTACGCCCTCGGGCTGTTGCTCTTCGAGGTGACGACGGGGACCCGTGCAATCCCCGGCCGCACGGACACCGAGCTGCTCTACGCGGCTGCGGAGGGGGTGACCCAGCGGCCGTCGGAGCTCAGCCGGGACTACCCCCGTCTTCTGGAGAAAATCTACCTGCGCGCCACGGCCAAGCGGCCGGAGGAGCGCTACCAGAACGTCCGCGAGCTGCAGGAGGCGCTGGTCAAGTTCCAGGTCGAGCAACGGCTCGTCGTCACCTCGAGCAAGCTCTCTGACCTGATGAGGCGTCTGTTCGCCACGGAGTGGACCGACGAGCGAAAGCTGCTCACGCCCACGTCGGCGCGCCGCCCGTCGAGCAAGGTCACCGGCTCCGGGCTGCACGGCCAGCCCACCGTGCTCAAGGGCGACGGGTCTGTCCCGAAGGAGCGTTCGGTCCGCGAGTTCGTCAACGCGCCGACGCTCCACGAGGCCGTCGTCGACCTGCCGCCGGGCGAGGTGGACCTGGGCGAGACGGTCACCGACCTGCCCCAGTACGAGGGCTCGGACCCCGGGCTGCAGCCCGCGATCTCCGCGGTGCAGACCAATCCCCGGCAGGGGTCAGCGCCCGCGGTGGTCGACCCCGTCCTCGCCGCGGCCCAGACCCGGGTGCTCGCCAAGGAGGACAGCGACGACGAACGGCTGCTGCACGGCCAGTGGACGCACGAGGACCCGGCGCCACCGGCGCAGCTGGCCACCGGCCCGCGCTGGCCGATAATCCTGATCTCGACCCTCGTCACCTTCATCATCGGCGGCGGCGCGACGTACTACCTGCTGGTGGTGCGCGGCGGCGAGAAAGCCATCACCACCGTTGACCCGACGGACGCTGCCGTGGCGATGACCGACAGCGCCCCCGCGGCCGACGCGACCATCGCGGTGGCCAGCCCCCTCGACACGAGCGTCCCGGACGCCGCGCCGCTCGCCCGGGTGATCCCCGACGCGGCGATGCCCCGGTCGGCGCCGGACGCGGCGGCGGCCACGGTCCGCCCCAAGGAGAAAAAGATCGAGCCGCGGACCGGTCAGCTCAAGCTGACCAGCACCCCCCCCGTCCGCGTGCTCTGGCGTGGGAGAGACCTGGGCAAGACGCCCGTCACCGCCCAGCTCGACCCCGGGAAGCAGCGACTGGTGTTGATGAACGGGAAGCTGGGGATCCAGGTACGCCGCGAGGTCACCATCCGGTCGGGAGCGGTGTCCCGACTTGCCATCGAGGTGAAACAGGGCGCGCTGCTGGTCAAGGCTCGACCCTGGGCGCACGTCGAGGTCGACGGTGTACGCAAGGGAACGACGCCGATGCGGCCGATCCAGCTCTACGAGGGCAAGCACATCGTCAATCTGATCAACACCGACAAGAAGAAGACGCACTCGGAGCAGGTGTTGATCAAGCCGGGGGAGACCACGAAGCTGGTCCACCGCTTTGAGTAGTCCGGACCGAGGAGACCCATCCCATGGCGCTGAGACTGGTGATGCTCGAGCAGGCGCGCTCGAGCATGGCGTTTGGTCCGGAGCAGTTCTTTGACGAGTACCCCGGGGTGTTTCTGCTGGCGGTGGGGCTGGTCGCCGCCGAGCCCGTCGCCCCGGCAGCCCCGCGCCCGCGCGTGCGACGCGCGGTGACCCAGGAGCTGGAGAGCCTGGACATCGAGGAGATCGAGGACACCTTCTCCATGCCCTTCACCCAGCGCCTGACCCATTCGCTCAACGACCACCCCCTGGCCGGCTGCACGTTCTTCCTGCCGGCGAACGAGCAGAGCCCGCAGACCGTCGGCCGCAAGCCGGGGTGCGATCTGACCATCCCCGACACCTCCGTCTCGGACCATCACTGTCAGATACAGCTCGTCGACGGAAGCGACCTGTTCGTGACCGACCTTGGCTCGACCAACGGGACGCTGGTCAACCTGCAGCGGCTGAGCCCCGGCGAGGCCACCGCCGTGGAGGACGAAGCGATCGTCACCGTGGGGCGCTACAGCTTTCAGTATTTCAGCGCCCGAAGCCTCTACGCCGCGCTCAACATCCTCGAGCAGTCCCGCTAGGCCGCCCGCCCCGGAACCATCGCCAAGGTTTGCTGTCATACCGACGTAGTATGTGCAGGAGGTCCCAGATGGAGCAGCTGATCCGACTACGTCGCCGAAATCGCCTGTTGTGTCTGGTGTCACTCGTTCTTTTGTTGTTGTGCGGCTACGCTTTCCTTCGCCCTACCTCCACCCACACTGCCGGCAACGACGCGGCGGCAAGCGAGGATCTAGACGACATGCGGCTGCGGCTCGCCGGGGCGAGCTACGCCGAGCGGGTCCGTCTCCTGCACCAGATGGGGCGGATGGGAGGGCCGCGGGCCGAGGAGGCGATCCTCGACACCCTGCGCACGGCCACGAGCCAGCGGGTCCGGCGGGCAGCGATCCGGCAGCTCGGTCGACTGGGCAGCGCCGCCGCCGTGGAGGAGCTGGGCGAGCTCGCCCGCAGCGGCAACCGGAGCCTGCGCGGCGACGCCATCGACGCCCTGGGGCAGATCGGCAGCGAGACGGCCGTTGATCGGCTCCTCGATCTGCTCGACACCAAGAACCGCTGGATCCGTCGCTCGGTGTTGCGCGCCCTGGGCCAGGCCGGCACCGACCGGGCCGTCGAGCAGCTACGAAAGCTGGCCGAGAGCCGCCGGGAGCCGGAGCGCCTCTACGCCATCTCCGCCCTGGGCGAGACGGGCAACGCGAAGGGGGTGCAGACCCTGGTCAAGCTCGTCGACAACCCGGACCGCCAGGTCCAGTCCCAGGCCCTGACCGCCCTGGGCGCCACCGGCACCGCCGAGGCCCGGGACCTGCTCCTGCGCCTGGCCCAGAGCGGCCCGCGCCACCTGACCGCCGATGTGGTCCGGGCCCTGGCGGGCTTCCCCGAGGACGAGGTGCAGATGCTGCTGGTCTCGATGGCGAAGAGCGGGGACCCGATGGTGGCCCAGGCGGCGCTCTACGGCCTGACCGACACGGACAACCCCCTGGTGCACCAGACGTTGCTCGAGCTCGCCCAGAGCTCGAACCCCCAGACCTCCAACTCGGCCATCGGGATACTGGCCTCCGATCCGAGCACCGACTCGAAGCAGCTGCTCATCGCCAACCTCCGCGCCCAGCAACAGCCGTACCAGGCGGCGTGGGCCCTGGCGTCCATGGACGACCCCGAGGCCCGCACGGCCCTGCTCGACATGCTGCGCACCGGGTCGGCGCAGACCCAGTCCGCCGTCCTCTCCGCCATCTCCGATCTCAAGGGCAAGGAGGTGGACCGCGCCCTCTCCGACCTCGCCCGCTCGGGATCCTCCAACGTGGCGGCGATGGCGATCAATCAGCTCGCCACGCGGCTGGGCAAGGACGCGGTGCCCCAGCTGCTGGAGGCCTACCGGGACGGCAACAACGTGGTGCGCTCCACGGCGCTCCAGGCTCTCGGCAACCTGCACGACCCGTCGACCAAGGACGTGCTGCTCGAGGCGGCGCGCTCCGGTGACGGAATGCTGGTGAACACGGCGATCAACGCGTTGGTGGAGGTGGACGGAGTGAAGGCCATGTCCACCCTGGTCGACCTGCTCCAAAACGGAAACTCATCGACCCAGTCCGCGGCGGCCTACGCCCTGGGCAACCTGGCCACGCCGGAGGCGCGGGACGCGCTGCTCGATGCGTTCAAGAAGTCCGAGAGCCCCTCCGGGATCGCCTGGGCCCTCTCCCGCCTCGGCGACCAGCAGACCATGGACCGCCTGGGGCAGATGCTCAACGACTCGACGCTGTCGTCCGAGGTGAAGCAGGAGGCGGTGCAGGCGCTGTCGAACGCCGGCCAGACCGACGAGGTGGTCCGCGCCGCCCTGCACAGCGACGAGAAGGTCGCCGTGGCGGCGCTCAACACCCTGGGCAACATGGGCGGGCCCGAGGCCGAGCGCACGCTGATCACCGCGGCGGCGGCCAGTGACGCAGAGCGCGCCAAGGCCGCGCTGTCCGCGCTGACCACCATCGCCACGCCACGGGCAGTGGACTCGATGAGCCGCGCCCTGCACGATCCCAAGCTGGCCGACACCGCGATCCAGAGCCTGGCCCGGGTGGGGAGCAAGCAGGCGATCGAAGCCCTGGCCGGCCACTACCAGCAGGCCGACGGGAAGGGCCGGGCGCAGGTGATCGAGCAGCTCTCCTACGACCCCTCCGGCCGGGCTCGCCGCTTGCTCGAGCGGGCCCTGAGCGATCAGGACGAGGAGGTGATCGCCACGGCCGCGGGCGCCCTGGCGCGGGCCGGCACCGGCGACCGTCTCCGGGGCCAGCTCCTGGCCATGCTCCAGGGGTCATCCCAGAAGAAGGTCCGCTACCAGATCGCCAACGGCTTCCGTTCGTCGAACCCGGCGCTCTATCGGCAGTACAAGCAGCTGATCGACAGCGTGATCAAGGAGGGGATCTGACGGCTCAGCCGAGCGGCACGGGGACCGCCCAGCGCTCCTCGCCAGCGGCGATCGCCTGGACCTTGTAGTAGGTCCCGCTGCGCAGAATGGCGTTTCTCTCCAGCACCAGCTCTCCGCCAGCAATGAGACGCCAGTCGTTGGCGGACATCGGGTAGGGGTAGTTGGGCGGGTCCGGATCGGGCAACGGATCGAAGATCTCCCACACCTCGCCGCTTGTATGCAGCAACTGGACCTCCCCTTCAACGACCCAGCCCCCGTCCCTGTACTGGGCCGTACGTATCTTCAGCCAGTTCTCGATCGTCCACTTCGGCACCAACACCACGGGTCTCGGCATTTCCTCTCCTCCTGTTGGTTAGCGGCGCGGCGACAGGTCGCCTCCGCGCCCCGCGCATTACACCACCCTGTCCCGATGCAGCAAGTATCTTGGTCTGCCCTGGAGGGCCGTGTTAGTAATCACCGGGCAGATGCTCCAGGAGACCACAAGGGAAAACCCGCTGGGGCGCGGCCGGCCCGCCGAGGGCGCCCCGTTCCAGCCGGGCACCCTCGTGGACCACTTCAAGGTGATCCGGATGGTGGGCCGCGGCGGGATGGGTGAGGTCTACCTCGCCCGGGACGTGATGCTCGGACGGCGGGTCGCGCTGAAGGTGATCCGTCGCCGCTCCCGGGGCACCGAGCGCTTCCTGCAGGAGGCCCGCACCACCGCGCGCTTCTCCCACCCCCACATCGTGACGATCTACGCCGTGGGTCAACACGAGGGCTGGCCCTACCTCGCCCTGGAGTTCCTCGCCGGCCGCACGCTCCGCGACCGAATCAACGAGGGGAGCATCGGGGTCAAGGAGTCGCTGCGCATCGGGATCGCCATCGCCGAGGCGCTGGAGGAGGCCCACCGCCACAACGTCGTACACCTCGACCTCAAGCCCGAGAACATGGTGATCCCCCGGGACGGCCGGCTGCGGGTCGTCGACTTCGGGCTGGCCGAGGTCTTCTCGCCGGTCCTCGGGGACACGCTCGAGATCTCCGAGCCGAACCAGCCCACCCTGCCCCTGGAGGAAGGTTGCGTCCCGGCCCGCCACCGCAAGCTCCAGGGGACCCCGGCCTACATGGCGCCCGAGCAGTGGGCCCAGGAGGAGGTCGGGGCCGCCGCCGACATCTGGGCCCTCGGGGTCATCCTCCACGAGCTCGTCACCGGCCACCGCCCCTTCCCCGTGGACTCGGTCCGCGACCTGCTCGTGATGGTGACGGGCACCGACCGCGCCCCGTCCCTCCCCGGGGTGACGCCAGCGCACGCCGAGCTCGTCCGCCGCTGCCTGGAGAAGGCGCCCTCCCTGCGCCCGTCGTCGGCGGAGGTCGCCGAGACCCTGCGCGAGATCCTGGCCACCGCCCGGGGCCGGCCGACCTGGGAACGCTGCCCGTTCCGCGGGCTGGAGAGCTTCGGCGAGGAGCACGCTCATCTTTTCTACGGGCGGGAGGCAGAGGTCGACGCCTTTGTCGAGCGGATGCGGGAGACGCCCGTGCTGCCCGTGGTCGGGCCGTCCGGCTCGGGCAAGAGCTCCTTCGTCCAGGCGGGAGTGATCCCCCAGCTGAGGGACCGGGGAACATACACCGTGATCCGGCTGCGTCCGGGGCGCCGACCGTTCCGGTCCCTCTCCGCCCGCCTCGGATCCGAGGAGTGTCTGACCGACGAGATCACCCGCTCGGTGCCGGGGCTCGAACGGAGCCCCGGCTCCACCCGCCTCGCCGCCGAGCAGCTGGAGTCTCAGCTGCGCAAGACCCCGCGGATCCTCGCCCATCTCCTCGAGTCCATCGCCGCGACCCGGCAGGGCCGCGTGGTGCTCTTCGTGGACCAGCTCGAGGAGCTGTTCACGCTTTGTGACGATCGCGAGACCGCCGGTGCGTTCCTCGAGGCGATCTGCGCGGCGGCCGACGATCCCCAGGGACCGACCCGGGTGATCTTCACGCTCCGCGAGGACTTCCTCGGTCGCCTGGCCGGCCCGGCGCGCGACGCGCTGGCCCAGGTGACCCTCGTCGGGCCCCCCGACCGCGAGGCGCTGCGGAAGATCCTGTTCGAGCCGATCCGGGCGCTGGACTATCACTACGACGACCCGACCCTCGTTGACGAGATGATCGCCGCCGCCGGCGAGGAGCCCGCCGCCCTCCCCCTGGTCCAGTTCACCGCCAACTTGCTCTGGGAGCGCCGCGACCGCAAGCGGCGTGTGCTGACCCGGGCGGCCCACGATGAGCTCGGCGGGGTCGCCGGCGCGATCGCAGCCCACGCCGACGGTGTCCTCGCCGGGCTCCCCGCCCCCGCGCTTGGCACGGTCCGCGAGCTGCTGCTCCGGCTCGTCACCGCCGAGCGGACGCGTCGGGTCGTGCCGCTGACACGTCTGCTGGACGGCCTGGCCGGGGACGCCGAGGAGCTCCTCGGACAGCTGGTCAAGGCGCGGATGGTGTCGGTGCGCAAGGCCCGGGAACGCGCCGACGAGGAGGCCGAGGTCGAGCTGGCCCACGAGTCCCTGATGTTGAGCTGGACCCGGCTCGCGCGCTGGATCGAGCGGAGCCGGGACGAGATCGCTTTTCTGGACGAGGTGGGCCAGGCCGCCGAGCTGTGGCGCCGCCACGGCCGCCGCGATGATGACCTGCTCCACGGCGACTCGCTCCGCGATGCGCGCGCGGCCCTGGAGCGCTGCGCGGCCAGCGTGCCGGAGGAGATCATCCGTTTCCTTGACGCGGGCCGGCGCGTGGCCCGACGTCGGAGCAGACGGCGACGGCAGCTCGCCGCCGCCGTCGTCACGCTGGCGCTCGTCATCGCGGCCGTGCTCGCCTACCAGAAGCGACAGGCGGACATCCAGCGACGCAGCGCACGCGCGCGGTGGGCCGAGGCCCAGCGGGTGGCGGCCCTCGCCGCCGCCGTCCGTGGGGATCCGCTCGAGGCCCGGGCGAAGCTCCGTGGATCCCTGGAAACCGAGGACTCGGCGCTGGCCCGCACCTTGTGGCAACGGCTGAGCAAAGATCCCCTGCGCTGGCGCCACCGACTCGGCGCGGTGGTCTACAGCGTCGCCTTCTCGCCGGACGGCACGACGGTGGCCGCGGCGACCCAGGATCGACAGGTCGCGCTGTTCGATGCCCGCACCCGCCGCGCCCGCACGCTCCGGGGTTTCCGGGACCAGGTGCTGTCGGTGGCCTTCTCCCCCGCGGGGAACAGCATCGCGGCCGGGACCTGGTCCGGTCAGGTCACGGTCCGAACGCTCGACCCCGGGGCCCCGGCCGAGCTCCGCCTGCTCACCGGCCACCGCGACGCGGTGCGCTGGCTCGCCTTCAGCCCCGACGGCGGGCGCCTCGCCTCGGCCAGCCTGGACCGGACGATCCGCATCTGGGATCTGCGGCAGGCGCGAGCTATCCGCGTGCTGCGCAACGAGGGGGGCGTGGTGGGCGTGGCCTTCAGCCCGGACGGCGGACGAATCGCCAGCGGCGGCCAGGATCGACGGGTGCGGATCTGGGAGGTCGACCGCCCGGGGGCTCCGATCGTGCTCGAGGGACACGGCGCGGCCGTGTCCGACGTGGCCTTCAGCCCGGACGGCGAGCTGCTCGCCTCCGCCTCCACGGACCGCACCGTCCGCCTCTGGCGCCTGCGGGGCAACGCGGCGCCCGTCGTCCTCGCCGACGCGCGCGCGGGGATCAACCGGGTCTGCTTCAGCCCCGATGGCAGGCTGCTGGCGACGGGCGGCTACGACCAGCTCATCCGGGTCTGGGACCTGGCGAGCCTGACCGTGCGCAACCGGCTCCGCGGGCACGGCGGTCCCATCTTCGGGCTGGCCTTTGGCCCACGGGGCCAGAGGCTGCTCTCGGGCGGCCAGGACCGGACCATCGGTCTGTGGCAGATCCCCGCCCCCGGGGCCGGATCCGGACCGGACCGGGTGCTCCGGGGTCACCACGGGCAGGTTGCCGGGCTCGGGTTCAGCCCTGACGACCGCCTGCTGGCCAGCGGAGGCGAGGACGGGACAGTGCGGCTCTGGGATGTGGAGTCGGGGGCTCCGGTGAGGACGCTGCGCGGTCATGACGGGCGAGTCTCCGCGACCACCTTCAGCCCGGACGGTCGCTTCCTCGCCTCGGCCGGCCAGGACCGCACGGTGCGGCTGTGGGACCTGAAGTCCAGCCTCGGCTACCGGATCCTCGGCAGCCACTGGTCCCGGGTCTACGAGCTGGCCTTCAGCCCCGACGGGCGGTGGCTCGCCAGCGCGGCCAACGACAAGCGGATCCGCATCTGGGACGTGGCCGCGGCCGTGCAGCACGCTGTCCTGTCCGGCCACCGGGACGCGGTCTTCGGTCTGGATTTCTCGCCGGACGGCAAGCGGCTCGCATCGGCGGGTCGCGACCGGGTCGTGCGGCTGTGGGACGTCGAGGGGGCGCGCCCGCTGGATGCGCTCGAGGGACACGACGCGCCGATCGCCTCCGTACGATTCACTCCCGATGGGCGTCAGCTGGTCACCGCGGGGTACGACGGCGCCGCGCTCGTCTGGGACCTGGCCCGGCGGACGCACCGCGTGCTGGAGCGACGCGACGGCCGGGCCTACTCCCTCGATCTCCACGGCGCGCTGGTCGGCGTTCCCCGCTCGGATGGAAGCGCCTCGCTCCTCGCCATCGACGACGCGTGGCCCCCCCGGCGCCTCCAGGGCCACCGCGCGGAGGTCAACCGCCTCCGCTTCAGCCACGACGGCCGCCTGGTCGCCACGGCCTCGGACAACGGGACGGTCCGCGTGTGGCACGTCGACAGCGGCAGACCCCACTGGCGGGCGACGGCGATGATCGGCTCTCCACCGGTTCTGGCCACGCACCGCGGGTGGATCCGGCCGACGGACGGTCGGCCGGCCGCCGCCCCGGTCGGTCGCTCGCTGGCCGCGGCCATCGAGCGGCGCGCCCGTCGGAGCGACGCGGCTCCCGGCGGCCGTGTCGTCTGTCTGGTGACCGAGGACGGCGAGCTCGAGCTGTGGGACGCGGGGTTGGACCGGAAACGACAACACCTCGCGACGTCGGTGACCGCCAGTGTGGTCGCCACCGACGGCGCGTGCCTGGCGCTGCACGACGGACAAGCCAGGCTCCTCGGCGCCGAAGGGCTCCTCGGCCGCTGGCCCGCCAGCGCCGCGACCTGGAGCGACGGCCAGCTGCTCCTCGCCTCGGGTCGGGAGGTGCTCGTGCTCTCCGAGTCCGGCGCCCTGCTCCGCCGCCAGCCGGGCGACGAGGGGGTGACGGCTATCGCCCGCGCGGGTGGCCGCATCATGCTGGGGTTCGCCGACGGCAACATCGAGCTCGTCCCGCAGGGCGGCGTGACCTTCGAGAAGCTGCCGTCCAGCCCGGTCGTGCGCCTGGTCGCCGGCCCCAGGGAAACGATCATCGCCGGCCACGCCAGCGGCGCCCTCGGCATCTGGCACCTGGGCAACGGTGGGCGTCTGGACCACGCTCACCTCCACGGCCCCGTGGTCCACGTCCGGCTCGACGGTCGACGCCTCCACGCGGCCACGGAGCTCGGCGACCACGCGACCCTCGACCTCTCGGCGTTCCACCTGAGCTACTGCGCGCTGCTGCGGCGGGTCTGGGGCGACGTCGGCGTCGTCTGGGAGCGGCGCCAGGCGGTGCTGCGCGCCCCACCCGACGGCCACCCCTGCCGCTGAAAAGCCCGCCACGGTGAGCTCGAGCTTCGGAATTGGCGGAATGGCTTGCCGCCCACCGAGACGAGACGCTCGGCTGGTCGGGGGCCCCGGGGTCGCCGTGCGCAGGCCATCGGCTGATGCCGTCCGCGATGGCTCAACACCGACACCAGCCGGTCACTTCGCCGGGGCTAGCTCAGTTGCCCCGACCTTGTGGCTGCAATCCGAATACCGCCCGGGGCCGGACCGCATACCGGATCGCGCCCCCCTTCCCCGCCGGCAAACCTCCAGCATCACACGCCGCGAATTCTGGCCCGCGGCTTGCCTTGCATCGCGGAGCAGCGGGAGCAAGGCAATGGCAAAGCAGAAGAGCGAGGCTGCCGGGCGCAAGCGCAGGCAGCGCCGCGACGACTTCGACGGCCCCTGGCAGCACGCGCTCGAACGCTTCTTCGAGCCGTTCCTCGCGCTGCTCTTCCCCGGGATTCACGCGCAGATCGACTGGACCCAGCGCCCCGAGTTCCTCGACAAGGCGCTCCAGAAGCTTCGCCCTCGCGGGCGGCGCAAAGGCGTGGACAAGCTGGTGCGGGTGCGATGGCTCCCGGGCGAGCTGTCTCGAACGGGCCTTGCCCTCGTGCTGGTCCACGTGGAGGTCCAGGCGCAACGCCAGGCCGGCTTCGAGCGGCGGATGTTCGTCTACCACTACCGGCTGTTCGACCGCGACGAGCAGCCCATCGTCAGCCTGGCGGTGCTCGCGGACCCGAGCCCGGGCTGGCGGCCGGAGAGCTACACGCACGAGATCGGCGGCTGCCGGCTCCAGCTCAGCTTCCCGGTGGCGAAGCTCAAGGATCTGGAGCCGCGCTGGCGGGAGCTCGAGCGCACCCTGAACCCGTTCGCCGTCGTGGTCATGGCCCACCTGAAGACGCAGGCCACGCAGGGGCAGCCGGAGGAGCGCGCCCACGCGAAGCTCGCGCTCTCCCGCATGCTGCTCCGGCGCGGCTGGAGCCGCGATGATATACTTGAGCTGTATCGCTTCGTGGACTGGCTGATGGCGTTGCCCGATGACCTGCAGGAGCGCCACGAGGCGACGCTGGAGCGAGAGCAGCGGGAGGGCGACATGCCGCACCTGACCATATGGGAACGTCGAGGCATCGAGGAGGGGAAGAAGGAGGGAAAGAAGGAGGGAAAGAAGGAGGGGAAGAAGGAGGGGAAGAAGGAGGGAAAGAAGGAGGGAAAGAAGGAGGGCCAGCTGGAGCAGGCACGACGCGCGGTGCTGCGGGCGCTCGAGCTGCGGTTCGAGAAGGTCCCCCTTCGGCTGAAGCACGCGATCGGGCGCGTGGAGGAGCTCGAGCGCCTGGACGATCTGCACGAGCTGGCGATCGTCGCCGACTCGATGGCCGCGTTCGAGCAGGGGCTGGCCGGCTCCGCCCCGGGCACAAAACCGCGTTAGCGGGTCAGGCCAGGTCCTTCAGCCGGAGCGAGACGACCGCGATGCCGCCCGCGGTGCGGATCCCCACGCTGATCTGATCGACGTCCGATCCCGGCCGCCAGAGCACCTCCGCGCCCTCCCCCTCGACGCGGCCGTCGCACTGCCAGCGCAGCCCCGCCCCGGCGGGGCAGCCGGAGAGCGTGACGCGCACGCCCTCGTCCACCCTCTGCCCCGCGATTCTGGGCGCCGGCGGGTCGAAGAGCGGCAGGTCCTGGCTGCGCAGGACGCGCTCGGGCGTCGTGCTGCGCCAGTGGGAGGCGAGGACGTCCGTCGCCTCGCCCTGCTCGAGGCAGGCGCCGGCGTCGAAGGGCACCATGTCCACCACCGTGCCGTCGGGCGGGGCGGGATCGACGATGATCGTGTCCGACCCCGGCCCCATGTCCATGGGCACGGGATCGGAGATGATCACGTCCGGTCCCATGTCGATGGGCGGCGGGTCGACGATGATGTTGTCCGGCCTGGCGTCGGGCGGCGGCGGGTCGACGATGATCAGGTCCGGGCCGAGGTCGTTGACCGGCATGTCGATGCCGCCGTCGTTGGGCACCGGATCGACCACGTTGCGGTCGTCGCAGCCCTGCCCACCCATGGCGCAGGCCGCGAGCCAGACGCCCACCGAGACGCCCTGGGCCATGCGCCTGGCGAGCTGCACCAGGCGCGGGCTCGGGCGGGGCGCCGGCCGGTCGATTCGGGGCGCCGTGTCGGCGAAGCCGTGGAGCAGGGCGTAGACCTCGTCCAGGCGCGCGTGCTGCAGCCGGTCGGCCTCGGCGATGCGCATGCCCAGGTGTCCCGTCTCGCGCTCGATCCGGTCGCGGTCACCGGCGCCGCGTTTGGCGATGGCGATGGCCTCGTCGAGGAAATCCGCGGTCTCCAGGGCGATGGAGCGGGTGAGCGCCTCGGCCTCACGGGCGAGGGCCGTGACCCGGGCCGGATCGTCGTAGAACCGCTCGAGCAGGGTGACGTAGTAGCCGAGGCCCATGTAGCGGTTGTGCACCCCGCTGGGGGCGAAGTTGCGCTCGCGGAAGGCCGCGGCGCAGACGCGGAACAGCAGCTCCGCCCGGTCGTCCTCGAGACGGTAGTCGTAGCCGAGGTAGCTGCCGGTGAGGCGGCCGCGCCGGGCGAGGTCTCGCTGCAGCGGCGTGCCGTGGTACGGCTCCGCGCGGCAGAAGTTGACCGGCTGGGACGCGTGGGCGCGGATGAAGGCGACGTTGCGCTCCACGTCCTCGAGGGTCGCGTCCGGCTCGAAGAGCAGCAGGTTGTAGCAGCCGAAGATGCCGGCCTCCTGGCAGGCGCGCAGGGCGCGATCGACCTGCTCCACCCGGACGCGGCGCTGCAGGTGGTCGGAGCCGGCCTGGGAGACGTTCTCCACGCCGACGTAGAGCCGCACAACGCCCAGGGCGCGGAGCTCCCGGGCGAGCTCCGGGGTCAGGCTGTCCGGTCGGCACTTGCCGATGATCCCGATCGTCCCCACTCCGTAGCCGTCCAGGGCCTCGCGGATCGCGCGGACCCGGGCCAGCGAGTCGGCCGGGCGCGGCAAGAGGAAGTTGTCGTCGTGGAAGCAGAACACCGCCTGACCGCCGGCGGCGTGGCCGAGCAGCGCCATCTCCTCGGCGATGCCCTGCGGGCTGCGGTGGCGCAGCAGCCGTGCCCCGCCGTGGACGCGGGCGTCGCGGTAGAGCGTGGTGATCGAGCAGTAGCTGCACCGGCCCCAGCAGCCGCGGCTCCCCATGATCGGGATGAAGGGCACGCCCATGTGCAGCGTGTGGGGGCGGTAGCGCCGGGCGAGGGGCAACCGGTCCAGCTCGTCCTCCAGACGGCGAGGCGCGGTGCGGCCTCCGGGCAGGGCGAGGCCGGCCACCCCGGACAGAGCCCGGCCGCCCGCGAGGGCCTCGAGCAGCTCGACCACTGTGCGCTCTCCCTCGTGGAGCACCACCGAGTCCACGCCCCAGCCGCCCCGGATCACCTCGCTCCAGGCCATGGTGGGAAACTGGCCGCCGCAGGTGATGTGCCCCCGGTACCCACCGGCGCGAAGCCGCCGCGCCAGCAGGAGGAACTCGTGCGCCCGGTGCTGGAACTGAATGCTCAGCCCGACCAGGTCCGGGCCATCGTCCAGGATGCGCCGCGCGAGGGGCTCGAGCTGGCAACCATCGTTGAAGGCCAACACCTCGACCCGGTGGCGCGCCGCCTCGGCGGCCGCGGCCACCATGCAAAGGCCCAGGTTCTCCTCGAAGTCTGCTCCGACCAGATGAATCCGCATGCTTGGCTCCTGTTCTGTCCGCCCCCATGAGCTCCCCGGTCACGGTAGCAAAAACCTTGCCCGCCCGACCCGACATCATTCCCAACGGTTGGCCGCGCGATGCCTCAAATTCCTGAGGGGCTTGTGCCAGCTGGCACTGTTGCGGACTCGCGCGGTGCCGCATAGTATCCGGGCATGCGAAGCGCCGTTGTCGTGGTTCTCCTCGGGATCGCGGGCTGCCGGATGGGCGAGAGCCGGCTGGCGAGCACCAAGATCCCGCCGGAACAGGTCCACGATAACGAGCAGCGGGAGCCGCCGGGCCCGAAGTACCCGCCGCGGCCCGGGCTCGAGGCGATCGGTGACGCGGGGCTCGAGTGCTTCAATCACGCCCTCGGTCACGACCGGCGCTTCTCCACGGGCGGCGTGATGGTGGTGCGCTGGGCCGCGGACGCGGCCGGCGACCTGCTCAGCCTGGACTTCGTCCGCGACAGCTTTGGCGACTGGGAGATCGACCCTCAGGGCCAGACCATGGCGAGCTGCATCTCGAAGGGCGTCGAGTCGAGCAAGGTCCGCTGGAGCCGCTCCGGCACCGCCCCGCTGCGCTTCGCCGCCCCGCCGGCCACGCAGCCGGCCTCGCGGCCCACCGGCTGACCCGCCCTACCAACGCACGTCGTGGTCCTCGCAGAGGCCGAACAGGCGGTCGATGTCCAGCACTCCCTCTACACTCCGCACCGTCCCGCTGAAGGTGCCGTGGAGCTGGTGGAACATCGACCGCATCAGCCAGAGGTTGAGGCGTTCGCTGCGCTCGCCCCGGGGGGTGAAGACCAGATCCACCGCGCCGCAGAGCGTGCGCACGCGCCAGGGCCGGAGCACGTCGTCCCGGTCGAGCTCGAAGCGCGCCGCGCCCAGCCGCCGCAGCTGGCCATCGACCCACAGGGCGTTCTCGTTGAGCTCGCGGTCGTCGGGGTTCACGTTGCGGGTCAGGTTGAGGCCCAACACGCGCCCCCGGGCATCACGCCCGACCAGCGTGGCCCAGTTCCAGAATGTGTGCCGCGGGTAGTGCGCCTTGTGGATGTCGAGGAGCGCGAAGCAGCGGTCCGGCGTGGCCGTGTAGCTGCGCTGTCCCACCGTGATCGCGCCCTCCAGGGGCAGCGGGACCTTGTGCGTGTACATCGCCCGGCCCTCCCCCACGGGAAGCACCGCGACCAGCGGCCGGATCGCCGCGAGATCGTGCACGCAGCGCAGCGCGGCGCGGACCGCCGGTCGGTCGCGCCGGGCGTCGATGGCGAGCTGGATCCGGTGCTCTCCGCGGGAGAGAGCGTTCTTGATCTCCACGTGGTAGCCCTTCACGCCGGCCCGGGTCACCCCGTCCCACAGCTGGCGCGAGACGTGGACCTTCACCCGCGGCCCCTGGTGTCGGTGCTCGAAGCCACCATGACCGGCGTCACGCTGCACGACGTGGCACCAGCTCGTGCCCAGCCCGAAGCCCGGGTCCACCACCGCGAGCCCGACGTAGAGCTCGGGGAGGACCAGGGCGAAGTGTTGCCACTGCTTGAGCCGCAGGCGGGACAGCGGCGGCGGCACCCGTAGGCCCCCGGAGATGATCCAGGCCTGGTCCAGGTTCACCGCCGAGAACTCCTCGTCGTAGATGCCGACGCGGGCCCAGCCCTGCTCCACGGGACCCTCTCTCATCGCGGCCCTCCACGATCGAGCAGCTTGAGCGACTCCTGGACGCGCCGCTGGATCTGCTTGTTCACCTCCTCGCGCAGCGTCTCGTCGCGACCGGGGGGGCGGCTGCGCCCGGAGAAGCGCAGCCAGATCAGGACCGCCGCCCCGAGCAACACCACGAGGGCGACCACCAGAAACACCGCCTGCCGACGCGGCCGCCGTGGGGGCTGGCCCTCGTCCTCTGGACCGCTCATCTCGCCGCTCCTTTCTCTCGCTCCCGCCGCGCCACGAGGCGCAGCGGCCCGGGATCGTCCACCGGCTCGCGATTCAGCACGCCCTCCCGCCCGTAGAGGGCCACACCGTTGGCCAGGGGCCCTTCGTCCACCTGGAAACGGAGCGAGTGGGTCCCCCGGGCCAGGCGACGCAGCAGCGCCTCGTCGGTGATCACCACACGCTGCCACCATCCCACGCCGTCGTCGGGCATCGCCCGCAACCGGGCGACCTCCTGTCCGTCGACGAGCACCCGCACGTCGGAGAAGCCCCCGGGCGGCGCGGAGCTCCCGGGGTACTCCGAGGAGAGCCGCGCGTTGAGCTCCAGCTCCGCCGGCCGGAACCCCGGCCCGCTGAACAGGTACTCGAACCAGCCGGTGCGCCGCCCGTAGGCGTGGACCAGGATCCCGCCGTCCCAGGAGCCCGCCTCCTCGAACCACGCGCGGTGGAAACGGTCGACCGCCAGGAGCAGGACCCGCTCCTTCCCCTTTCCCGTCCAGCGCCGGTGGGGCAGGCGCAGGCGCCGCAGCATGGCGTGCGTCGGCGCGATGGGCCTCGTGCCCTGCTCGGGGCCGAGGACCGGGTTCCGGTTCGTGGCCTCCCTCGCCACCACCCGCCGGGCGTGGCGGGCGAGAGCGCGGCGCACCGGCGCGTAGCGCCGCCGGTCGATCAGGATGCCGAAACGCCGCTTCCAGGGCAGGGTCGGCTGGTAGATCCAGACCAGCGCGCCGTCGCCGCCGTCGAAGAACAGCCGGTTCAGGAAACGCCCGTGCCAGCGAGCGCGCCGCGTCTGGGGGCCATGGTCGGCGAAGCCGAACTCGCCGAAGATGATCGGCTTGCCGACGACGTGGTGCGCGAGCTGGACCCGGTCATCGATGTAGCGCATCAGGTTCGCGACGCCGCTGCTGCGCAGGTGCTCCTCGGGGTAGATGTGCTGGTCGCAGAACGCGACCTCCGGCAGGCTGTTCATCCTGATCCAGTTGGCCCGCTCGACCTGGAGGTTGTAACCGATCAGCCCCGGCACGATCAGGTGGTTGGGGTCGATGGCCCGGATCGCCCGGGCCATGTCGACGAACCAGCGTCGCCTGTCCGCCGCCGCCTCGGGCGTCCCGTTCATCTCGTTCTGCAGCTCCCAGGCCAGGATGGTCGGGTCGTCCCGGTAAGGGACTCCGGTCAGGCTGTTGACCCGCCCGACGACGCGCCTGACGTGCTCGGAGAACCACCCCTTGCAGCGGTCATCGGTGAAGAAGCGGTCCTCGTAGCCGTAGGTCTCGACGTCGAACTGCCCGGCCCAGCGCAGGTAGGTCGGGATCCCGCCGTAGTCCTTCCAGCGGTTGGAGAGGGTGACGATCAGGCGGAGGCCGCGCTTGCCGGCCTCGGCGACGACCCGGTCGAGCTGCTGGAAGGCCTCCTTTTGCCAGCCGTTGGGACCGGCCCGGAACAGGTACTGCTGCCGGGTCCAGGTCGGGGAGTCCGCGAGCCCCTCGCCCAGCGCCCAGACCCGCCCCACCCGCAGCCCGTCCCGGGCGGCCGCCGCGATGGTCTCCGGCGCGCGGGAGCGAGGCTCCGGCCCGTGCATGACGTTGATGTTGGCGCCGACGAACTGAAACACGCGCCCGCCCTCCATGAAGCGGGTGCCCTTGACGGTGATGAACGGCCGGGGCTCGGCCGCCGCCTGGGCCGCCAGCAGCGTGGCAACGACCAGCGCGAGTCGAAAGGAGCTCACGGAACGCACAGCTTCACGTTTGGCCCCTGCCGCAGCACGAGGCGCGCGGCCCGGAAGAGATCGCCGTCCATGATGTAGGGCTCGGGGCGCTCGAACTCGATCACCGCCTCGCGGGCTAGCAGGTCAAAGTGCGGCTCGCCGGAGAGGGAGCGCGAGAGGAACGTCCGGTGGAACTGCCGGGCGAGCTCGAACGCCGGAAGCCCGCTGGCCACGAGGTGGAAGTGGCCCTGCCGCTCCACGGCGCGGCAAGTGATCCGGATCTGCAGACCCACGTTCTCCACGGTGGCGGCCACGAGCAGGGTCCAGCGCTCCTGCGGCAGGCGCTTCCCGTCGACGGTGATCCGCGCGGGGACCGGCTCGAAGAGCCGGCGCGCGAAGGCGGTGCCGAGCAGCGAGGAGGCGGTGATTCTCGCCGCGAGCAGCGTGGCCCAGCCCAGACCCGTGAACGGCCCGCCGTAGTACACCTCGAAGAACCGCGCCCCCATCGCCGCCCCGAACAGGAAGCCGCAGCTCCCGTTCACGCAGAGCGTCGGTCGCTCGACCACGGGCTCCGCCATCCCGCGGTTGCGACAGGCCACCAGGCGGGTGAGGATGTCCTCCGGCTTGCCGTGGACGCCGATGTTGGCGGCCACCGTGTTGACCGTCCCGCCCCCGAGCACCGCGAGCCGCGGCAGGCTCTCCGATCCGTGGATCTGGATCAGCTCGGTGAGCACCGCGAGGTTGGTCCCGTCGCCACCGCAGGCGGCGACCACGTCCGCGCCGACGTCGGCGAAGCGCACGAGGGCATCGTGCAGCTCCCGCGGGTTGCGCGTCTCGACGACCTGGGTGCTCCGCCCGCCGATCTGGGCCAGCCGGCGCGGGAGCATCGGATCGGCGACGACGCCTCGCGCATTTGGGTTCGTTATCACGCCGATCATGTCGGTGGCAGAGAATATCAGCGGCGGCGCGGGAGGTACAGGGGCAGCACCCGCCGGGGTGTGATCGACGGTTCTGGTTTTGCGGGGTTGGCTGTGGATGTGATGTGCTGCTGCCCCCTCCGCGCGCTCGCCGAGCCGCGTTGTCCGTCCAGGGCACGTACAACTCCCCCCCGCGCCCTCGACGAGCCGCGTTGTCCGTCCAGGGCACGTACAAC
>Ga0316576_10000240_pt1 | contig 23635 bp, 16 predicted proteins | sample S0NA_FD_203075 | JGI IMG/M metagenome (GOLD analysis project Ga0316576, IMG submission 203075) | Rhizosphere microbial communities from salt marsh grasses in Alabama, United States - S0-2_050615r3r5 | ecosystem: Host-associated > Plants > Roots > Rhizosphere | place: USA: Alabama | collected...
GTGTCCTGGACGGACAACGCGGCTCGGCGAGGGCGCAGCGGGGAGTTGTCCGTGTCCTGGACGGACAACGCGGCTCGGCGAGGGCGGGCCGGGGAGTTGTCCGTGTCCTGGACGGACAACGTCACGTCCACAGCCACCCCGCGAAACCAGAACATCGTACCCCCGGTAGCCAGCCTCCTTCCCCGGGCGCGCACACCACGCTAGACTCGCCGGATGGTGCGACTTGGACGCGTGATTGCATGGGTGGCCCTCGGCCTGCTCGCCGGCTGTGACGAGCAGACCGGCGTGGTCGATGATGGTTCGGTGGTGCACGACGCCCTGCTGCCCGATGGGGAGCGGCCCGATGGGCCGGCCACGGCCGATCTGGGCGACGCGATGTTCCCCGACGCAGCCCTTTCCGACGCCCTCTTGTCCGACGCGCCCGCAGGCTGCATCGAGACGCTGATCCCGTCCCAGTGCCAGGCGGGCTACGACGCCCCGCTGGAGGCCCTGGCCACCGCCTACGACCGGAGCTTCCACGTCGTCTCCGCGGCCGCCTGGGGCGTGTGGGCCGACGTCAGCGTGAGCGATCCTCAGAACCGCGCGATCATCGACGGTTTCCTCCAGGGCAACGGCTGGGATTTCCAGGCGGCGACGGGCAAGGCGTTGACCAGCGTGGTCACCCAGTGGCACAAGACCGCGGGCCTCTACGGCGGGGTGGGCATCGCCGCCGACGCGTTCCGTTACGGCGTGCTCCGTGACCAGGGCTACCCCGCGGCCGAGGTGAGCCGCGCGCGCCAGCACCTGCTGGCCGGGCTGGACGCCCTGCACCTGGCCCAGGCAATCACCGGGACCTCGGGCGCCATCGCCCGGGGCTTCATCCGCACCGACATGCCGACCTACGTCTACCCCACCACGCCGCTCTTCGACACGAGCGGCGGCCCGCTGCCCGCGGAGAAGAACAACGGGACCTGGCGCGAGGACAACTCCGGCGGGCTCTACCCCAAGCACATCTGGGAGGACTCCTGCAGCCGGGACCAGCTCATCGGCTGGGTCGCGGCGATGGGGGCGGCGTGGGAGGTGATCGCGACGGATCCCAACGTTGCCGCCTCCTACCGCCAGACGTTGCAGCAGGACGCGAAGGAGCTCGGCCTCGGGTTGAAGGTCGTGCGCAAGAGCGGCTACGACCTCGAGCTCATCGACGCCGACGGCCGGACCACCTACCACGGCTACCTGCACGAGAGCGCCTTCGACCGGATCTACATCCCCAACCCGTGGGTCAAGAACGGCGTGAACGCGATCATGGCGCTGGGCATCGTCGCCACCCTGGCCTACGTGTCCCAGGACCAGGTCGTGCAGGACTACCTGGACCAGCAGCTCATCGCCAAGCGCAAGCTCCACGAGGTGGCCCGCGACCAGCTCATCGTCGACCTGGGCCCCAAGAACAACTACAGCGGGCACAACATGGCCTTCATGGGCGCCTGGCTCGCGGCGCGGTACCTGCAGGGCGCCCAGGCGCTGGTCGACGTGCGCAAGGCGCTGTCAACCAAGCTCTACGACAACCCCGCCCTGGCCACGCCCCAGCCCAGCGGCTGGAAGCAGAGCCTGTTCGACCTGATCTACGCCGCCGGCGCCGCCGGGGCCACGGCGCACGGCCCGACCACGGGCGCGGTGGACGCCACGGCGCTGCAGAACGCCACGGACACCCTGCACCAGTTCCCCCAGCCCCCGTTCTGGGACGAGCAGGTGGTCAACTGCGACGCCCAGGAGCTTTCGCAGGCGCTCTGCACGGCCGTCGACGGCAAGACGGTCTTGGTGGTCAACCCGATCACCGACCGCGGCGACGAGCCCCAGAGCCTGACCCCCGTCCCGTTCAAGCTCCGCCCACCCAGCAACTACGACTGGCGCTCCAACCCGTTCCGGTTGAACGGGGGTGGGAGTGGCCAGTCGATGCTGAGCGGGGTGGATCTGCGGTTTGCGTACTGGCTCGGCCGCTGGGTCCGGCGGTAGGGCCAGAACGACACGCCGAATCAAACTCCACAAGAGCGATAGGGTCACTTTGACCAGCTCGAGGCCCGCCCCGAGCGCCGCCCGTTTTCCGCAACGCAAAGGAATCTGACCGTTAACGGGCAGGTATGGAAGTTGCTTCCGGCCTCCTTGCCGAACTGCACATCGCGCAACCAAGACCGGAGCAGACTCGTGATCAAACACCGAAACAGCTGGAATGTAGGTTGGGTGCTCGCCGGCGCCCTCCTCTTGGCCCCCCTGGGCTGCGAAGGCCCCGCCGGCCCGGCAGGGGCGGCCGGGACCACCTGCACGGCCACGGACAACGGCGACGGGACCTACACCATCGACTGTGGCGGTGATGTGGTGACCCTGTCCGATGGAACCGACGGAAAGGAGGGCCAGGCTGGCCAGGATGGCCAGACCTGCACGGCCATCGACAACGGTGACGGCACCTACGACGTGACGTGCGGCGGGGACACGTTCACCCTCAAGGACGGCAAGGACGGTCAGGGTGTCGATCCGACCACGCTCGCCGATCTTCAGAAGAAGCTCGACGAGGCCGCCAACGTGCAGCTCGAGTCCTGCTCCATCTGTCACTCGAAGCAGGGCAGCAAGACCCACCAGTCGATCTACGACGACTACAAGGACGCGAGCAACCTGGCCCTGACCTGGGACAGCGCGGCCGCCACGGCCAACGGCGACGGCACGTTCAAGACCACGGTGACCTTCATGATCACCAAGGACGGCCTGCCGTACCAGGACATCAAGGACCTGCCGTCCCTGGAGCAGAAGCGCTTCTACTCGGTGCAGTACGACAGCAGCAACGGGACGCACGACGGGAGCGTCTCGTTCAGCACGCCGACTCCGGTCGCGGGCAAGCCCGGCTACTACACGGTCACCGCGGACAAGGCGGACTACGACATCACCGCCACCGGGTTCAACGGCCTGTTCTACGCCTACGTCGCGGACGACAAGCTCGACACCGAGGGGATGTCCCTGTACGGCAACGTGGCCAGCCTGGGCAAGGCCTTCGGCACGGCGGGCAGCGCGCCCTACCAGTCCGCGGCCAACGTCTCGGGCTGCGAGAAGTGCCACGGCAAGCCCTACATGAAGCACGGCTACCGCGCCGCCCAGGTTGCCGGCCTGGGCGACTTCGCCGCCTGCAAGACCTGCCACTACGACACGCGCAGCGGCGGCCACCGGGACTGGCAGCTCCTGGTCGACGATCCGACGCGCTTCGCGGCGCTCGACAAGCTGGCCAAGGCCGCCGCCGCCGCGGGCGACAAGACGAAGGACTCGATCCAGGAGAACATGACCGCGGCCGAGCTCGCCAAGTACGCCTACACGGCCAACGTGATGAACGACGTGCACATGTCGCACGCGATGGAGTTCCCCTATCCGCAGTCCATCGCCAACTGCACCACCTGCCACGAGGGCAAGCTGACCAAGATCCAGGACGACTCCAGGTTCGTCAAGGCGACCTGCAAGAGCTGCCACCCCTGGACGGGCGATGCGAAGTACGCCGAGGCGAACCGCGCGCCCGCGATGGAGGCGATCTGGACCAAGGCCGGCGCCGCGGTCCTCAGCATGCACCAGGCCAGCACCGCCGAGTGCAACACCTGTCACGTGTCCGGCGGCGCCGCGGCGACCAAGCGGCTCAAGGACCTGCACAACGGCGGCTACAACAAGCTGGTCTTCACCTCGAGCGGCAAGCGCTACTCCGAGGCCTTCACCGCCAAGGTGGACACGGCGACCTTCGCCAGCACCACCAACAAGCTCACCGTGGAGCTCAGCGCCGAGGAGGTGGGCGGCGCGTCGACCGTCGCGGATCTCGACGTCGCCGACATCACGCCGACCCTGATGGTCGGGCTCTACGGCTACAACACCAAGGACTTTATCGTCGCGGCCCACGGCCGGGACTCGAACGACAACCGGCTGCTGGAGTTCGCGGTGGACGGCGTGACGACCAACCCGCGCTTCAAGGTCATCAGCTCGGCCGCCGGGAAGTGGAAGATCGAGGTCGACCTGACCATGTGGGCGACGATGATCACCGACAAGAAGATCAAGCGGGCCGAGATCAGCGTCCTGCCCGCGCTGACCAAGGTTGTCAACGACGCGGACATCGACGTCGGCACCTGCAGCCCGAGCTGCTCGCACAGCGAGCACTGCAACGCGAGCAACGCCTGCGTGACGAACGATGACATGATCTTCGCGCTCAACGCTCCGTCGCGGACCTTCGATCTGGGCAAGAACGCGTTCGACGACGCGTACTACGCCGACATCGTCGACGTGAAGAAGTGCAACGACTGCCACGAGGCGCTGGGGACGACCTTCCACACCGCCGACCGCGGCGGCAACATCCGCGTCTGCCGCACCTGCCACGTGACCCTGAACGGCGGCTCGCACCTGGAGATGCAGTCGCGCTCCATCGACTCCTATGTCCACGCGATCCACTCGTTCCAGGCCTTCGATCCGGGCGACATCGACTTCACGGACCCCGTGGAGAAGCTGCGCTACGAGCACCACATCGAGCACGTGTTCCCCAACTTCACGATCAAGAACTGCGAGGCCTGCCACAACCCGGGGACCTACGTCGACCCGCCGGACAACTCCAAGTCGCTGCCGGGCATCCTCTCGGGATCCGACAAGATCGCCGACCGGAACATCGGCACGGTGAAGAGCTACGTGACCGGACCGGGGGCGCGGGCCTGCGGCTCCTGTCACCGGACCCACATGATCAACGAGGACGAGGCGGGCAAGCTGTCGGCCTTCTACCAGCACACCAAGACCAACGGCTACCTGGTCGAGGATGACACCGGCGTGCTGGACAAGGTCATCGAACGGATCATGTCGTTCTTCTAGTTGGACATTCCGGCTACTGCTGAAGTAGCCACGGGAGGAGGGAGGCTGGGCCCCCTCCTCCTTTTTTTTTGTCCCGAGCGGCCCGAGTCGTTCGTGCATGGCGTAGTATGGTGGGACCTTCGACAGGGAGCCCCATGAAACGCTACCTCGTGTACCAGGACGAGCGGTCCCACAAGTTCTGGCAGATCCAGGTGGACGGCGCGAGCTACACCGTGACCTACGGCCGAGTCGGCACCGCGGGCCAGACCACCCTCAAGGAGTACGGCGACGACGAGGCCTGCCTCCGGGCGGCGGAGAAGATCATCGCGCAGAAGCTGGGCAAGGGCTACGCGGACGCCGAGGTGCCGACGTCGAAGCCGGCGGCCAAGAAGAAGACAGCCGCGAAGAAGGCGGCGACGAAGAAAGCCCCGGCCAAGAAGAAGAAGGACTTCTCCCCGCGCACGCTCAAGGCGTTCTACAACGGGTTGAAGGAGGGCGCCCTGGACCGGGTGAAGAAGGACCTCGCGCGCGGGCTGCCCCTGGACGTCCACTTCGACTACCACGGCTACGGCGACAAGGGCGAGACCCCCCTCAACTTCGCCCTGGCCGCCGGCAAGGACAAGGTTGCCGCCCTGCTGGTCAAGGCCGGCGCCGACGTCAACGCCACCGGCCATTATGACTACACGCCGCTCCACAGCGCGAAGAGCGCGCGGGGCGCGGCCCTGCTGCTGGACCACGGCGCGGACATCGGCGCCCGGGCCCGGGGCGGCGTCACGCCGCTCCACCGCGCCTGCCAGGACGACGACCTCGAGCGCGTGCGCTGCCTGGTGGAGCGCGGGGCCGATCTCGACGCCGAGAACGACAGCGGGGAGACGCCGTTCCACTGTACGATCAACGTGCCGATCCGTGACTACCTCCTGGAGCGGGGGGCGCGGGGCCTGGTGCAGCGCGACGGGCGCGAGCTTGTGCCGAAGAAGGTCGGTCCGGCGCGCCTCAAGGACGTCGAGGTGGACCGGGGGTTCGTCGGCGTCGACCATGGGGGCAACGTCTGGCTCGGCGGCTACGCCGGGCTGTTCCGCCTGGAGGGCGAGTCCCTCACCCGCTTCCAGTTCGAGGAGTCCTTCGCCCTGGACGGCTTCGCCCTCGGGCCCGACGAGACGTTCTACATCGCCACCAACTGGGGCCTGATCCACGCGCGCCCGGACGGCTCCTTCCGGCTCCACGACCCCAACAACTCGCCGCTCCACGACGGCCACATCACCGACATCAAGAGCGACCCGGCGGGGGCGGTGTACATCGTGGGCTACGAGGGGGAGTCCGAGGCCAAGCACATCTCGGTCTTCGACGGGCGCGGGGGCTGGAGGCTGCTGCGCCCCGGCGTGGACATCCCGAGCTGCGACCCCTCCTGCCTCGCCTTCGACGGGCGTGGCGAGCTGCTCATCGGCGTGGACGAGGGTTACCACCGCCGCGACGGGGACGGCTGGGTCCTCGAGGAGGAGCTCGGGGACGGCGTGTTCAGCCCCCACGTCTACGACATCGTCGTCGATGGCCAGACGATGTGGATCGGCACCGGCAGCGGCGTCTACCGCTGCGAGGAAGGTCGCTGCACGCTGTACGAGACCGAGAACCTGGCCCAGCACCTCTGCCTCGACGGCGACCAGCTCTGGATCGGCACCTACTTCGGCGGTGTCTACCGCCTGCAGATCTCCGACGGAGCGATGACGCTGTTCAACGAGGAGAGCTCGGCCCTGCCCAGCGACAACATCGAGGGGTTGCGGCGTGCCCCCGACGGGACGATCTGGATCCACGCCAGCAGCAAGCTCGCGCGGATCAGGGACGGGGAGATCGAGGAGGTCAAGCTGGGCCGCTGAGCCCGCGGTGTCCTGTCTGGTCCCGCGAAAGGAAGGTTCGATGCCCGATCTTGAGGACGGCCAGAGCGTGGAGGTGCAGGGCTCCGGCAGCAACCGCTACACCCTGAAGAACGTCGGTGGCGTCTACTCCTGCAGCTGTCCTGCCTGGCGCAACCAGTCCAGGGGGATCGAGCAGCGGACCTGCAAGCACCTGCGGGCGTACCGGGGCGAGGAGGCCGAGCGGGCCCGGCTGGGCGACGCCGCGCTCCAGCCGGCGCGCCGGGCTGCGGGCGGCGCTGCGAAGGCCGAGGGGCCCCCCGTGCTGCTCGCCGAACGCTGGGACGGGGTGACCGACCCGACGGGCTGGTGGATGAGCGAGAAGCTCGATGGCGTCCGCGCCTACTGGGACGGGGAGCGCTTCGTCTCCCGCCTGGGAAACACCTACATGGCGCCGGCGTGGTTCGTCGACGGCCTGCCCCCTGCCAAGCTCGACGGGGAGCTGTGGATCGATCGCGGCAAGTTCCAGGCGACGGTGAGCGTGGTGCGCCGCCAGGACCGCAGCGACCACTGGAGGCAGGTCTCCTACGTGGTCTTCGACGCACCGGAGCAGGGCGGCCCGTTCGAGGACCGGCTGGCCGAGGTGGCGCGGCTCCTCGTCGGCCACCCCCACGCCCGGGCGCACCCCCACGAGCGCTGCGCCGGGCTCGACCACCTGCGCGCCGAGCTCGCCCGGGTCGAGTCGCTGCGCGGCGAGGGCCTGATGCTGCGCAAGCCCGGCTCGCGCTACGTCGCGGGCCGGTCGTCCACGCTGCTCAAGGTGAAGACCTTCCACGACGCCGAGGCCCGGGTGGTGGCGCACCTGCCCGGGGCCGGTCGGCACAAGGGGCGGCTGGGCGCGCTGCAGGTCGAGCTCCCCGACGGGACGCGCTTCTCGGTGGGCACGGGCTTGTCCGACGCCGAGCGCGAGGCGCCGCCCCCCGTGGGCAGCATCATCACCTTCCGCTACCAGGAGCTGTCCGACGGCAACGTGCCTCGCTTCCCGTCCTATGTTGGCGTGCGCCACGACGTGGCCTGGGAGGGCACGGCGCCGCCCGCCCGCCGGGCACCGAAGAAGAAGGCCGCGCCCGCCGGGGAGAGCCCCTCGCGGAAGGCGGCGGCGCCGGCGGTGTCCGTGACCGTGCCCTCGCCCACGCGCCGGCTCGAGCACGGCGAGGGGGACAAGTTCTGGGAGGTCGAGCAGCAGGGCTGCGAGCTGTACATCCGCTTCGGGCGCCTGGGCAAGGCCGGGCAGACCCGGCTCAAGGTCTTCCCCGACGAGCCCAGCGCGGCGGCCGAGGCGGCCAAGCTCGCCGGGCAGAAGCTACGCAAGGGCTACACCGAGGTTTGACCGCGAGCGGTCAGAGCGGGTTGGCCTGGTCCAGCCCCTCGATGGGGTCGGTGCCCTTGAGCACCTTCACCCGCTTGCCGGGCCTGGACGGTGCGGGAGGGGCGGTCGGAGCCGGGGCCGGGACCGGGGTGGGACTGGAGGCCGGGGGGGGCGCCGTTTGACCCGCGGTCACGGGCCCCTTGGCCGTACGCTCGGGGACAGCCGGACCGGCGGAAGGGGGCTCGCGCCCGCGGCCCGCGTCCCCCTGGCGCTTCTCTCGCGGCTGGAAGCGGAAGCGGTAGCGCACCTGGGTCGTCACCGCGCTCACCCGGGTCTCGCCGTTCTCCAGGGCGTCGAAGACATAGGGGAAACGGATCGTGCACACGGCGCGGGCGACGCACTGCTCGATCTCGCTGGTCCCCAGGCTGCAGGCGGTGACCCGCCCCGTGGCGTCGATGCTGAGCTCGACGGTCACCGTGGTCCGCCACCGAGGCCGCCGCCCGAGCTCCCGCTCGTAGCAGTGACGCACGGCGGGCTGCTGGAGCCGGATGTAGTTGCGGACCGTCTGCCGGTCGAGGACCCCCTGTTTGGAGACCGCCGGAGGGGGGCCCGGCGCGGGGGGCAGAGACGGAGGCGTGGGCGGACCCGACGAGCTGGAGCCGAAGGAGAAGAGCAGTCCCATTGTGACCAGGGTCGGCGCGCCGAGCATCGATTAATGGTATCAGGCCGGACGGATCCTGCCAGGGCCGTCGGACGAAATGTCGCTGACGGCGCTAGGCCGGAAACGCGCGCGTCGCGGCGTCGTACTCCCCCCACCAGCCCTCCAGCTTGTGGATGTCGGTCGGTCGGGGCTCGTCGCCCCCGCCGGCCATCTTGAGGTACTGGTGCAAGAGCGGCCGGAAGTGCGGGTGGGCGCACTTGTTGATGATGTCCTCGGCCCGGTGCCGGGGCGAGCGGATCTCGGTGTTCAGGGCGTAGCCCTGCTCGGTGACGATGCACTTGACGTCGTGCTCGGTGTGGTCGATGTGGCGCACGTAGGGCATCACGCAGCTCACCGTCCTGCCGTCCTTGAGCTGACGCACCGAGGGGGTGTGCACGATGCTGACGTAGGCGTTGCGCAGGAAGTCGCCGCTCCCCCCGAGCCCGTTGATGATCCTCGAGCCGTCGACGTGGGTCGAGTTGGCGTGGCCGTAGATGTCGACCTCGATGGGCGTGTTCATCGCGATGACGAACAGGCGGATGATCATCTCGGGGTGGTTGGAGATCCACATCGGTCGAAGGACCAGCCGGTCGCGGCAGCGGTTGAAGAGGCGGTCGAACTCGGCCATCCCCTCCTTGGAGAGTGAGATCGCCGTGGCCGAGGCGCTGTCGAACTTCTCGTCGTCCTCGATGAAGCGCAGCATGCCGTCCTGGAACACCTCGGTCCAGAAGCGGATCTTCTCGAACTTCGACTCGTAGAGCTGGCCGACGATGGCGTTGGCCACGTTGCCCACGCCGGACTGGATCGGCGGTAGCCGGCGCCTCCAGCCCATCCAGTCCCGCATGTTTTCGAGGAAGTCGATGACGTTCTCGGCGATCTTCTCGTCGGTGGCGCTCGTGGGCTTGAAGGCCACGGGGTAGTCGCGCACCTTCGACTCGATGACCGCGACCACCTTGCGGGTGTCGAACTCGATGTACGGCGTGCCGACGCGGTCGCGGACGTTGGTGATCGGGACGGGCCAGCAGATGTTGGGGTGGACCGCCGGCAGGTAGATGTCGTGGAAGCCGGTGAAGTCCGGGCCCTCGGTGTTGACCTCGAGGATCACCTTCTTGGCCTTGTGCAGCGCCTCGGGCGAGATGCCCACGGACGAGGTGAGCACCACGCTGCCGTCCGGGCGGATCCGGGAGACCTCGACCACCGCGAGGTCGACGTCGCCGTAGTAGCCGTACATCAGGTTGCGCGCGAACATGGAGAGGTGGACGTCGCAGAAGTCCATCTTGCCGGCGTGGATCAGCTTGCGCGACGCGCTCGACGACATGTAGGGGCCGCGCCTGGACACGAAGGGGGCGATGGGGTTCTCCACCTCGTCGGAGAGCGAGGCGCCGCTGAGCAGGCTGATCCGCGTCTCCGGCGCGGTGCGCTCGAGGTGGGCGGCCAGCGCGGGCAAAAAGACGTTGGGCGAGCCGGCCTTGGTGAAGCCGCTGACCGCCAGCGTGTCGCGGTGCTTGACGATCTTGACCGCCTCCTCCACGGGCACGACCTTGCGCAGCAGATCTGCGTTCTCGATCCGTTCCTTCATGCTGGACATCGGGTTCTCCTGACAGGGGCCTGCTCTTATCGGTAGCCCGTGCCGCTGCTCGCGAGTATCCGGGGAAGCGCCAAAGGGTCATGGCGCTTTTTGCCACAGCTCGGCGTCAGGGGCGCAGCGTGGAGAACCGCTCGAGGAAGGCCCGCTCGGCGTCGGGCGGGGAGAGGGGCTCGATCCGTCCGGGCAGGGGCTGCTGGGTCAGACCCCAGGAGGCCGGCGGCGTCGACATCAGATCCCTGGCCTCGGTGGCCAGCAGGATGTCGTCGGCGGTTCGCACCCCGGGCGGCATCGGCCAGGGCAGCCCGAAGGCCTCGGCCGCGCGCCGGAGCAGCCGGTCCTCGATCTCCTCGAAGCGCGGGAAGAGGGGCTTGATCGGCCGGGGCAGGTCCCCGATGTAGGCCTCGCCCAGGTCGTGGAGCAGCCCCCACAGCGCGGCGTCGGGCGGGCAGACCTGCGAGACGCGGACCGAGTGCTCGGCCACGGAGTAGAACACGCGGCAGTGGCCGTTGAAGCGGCAGAGCAGGCTCAGGGAGTGCGCCACGTCGCGGATGTCGAGGTCGGCCGGCGCCGGGTCCTGGGGGCGGAACTGCCGGCCGGTGTAGGTCTGGATCCAGCTCATCACCGGAGGTTCCACCACGGCGGGGGGCGCGTCAATTGTGATGCTGCGTCACCGAGGGTCACGCCGTCAGTTGCGTGGAGGTCCCTGGCTGGCTAGATTCATCGACGTGGGCTTCTGGATACCCAAACCGACCGGCAGGATCCCCCTGCTGATCGACGACGCCGAGCGGGAGCTGCTCTCGCACATCGATGGCAAGACCAGCCTGACCCACCTGGGGATGCTCCCCGGCCTGTCCGAGCCCGTGGTCCAGCGGATGCTGGGCCGGCTCATCGCGCTCGGAGCGGTGGTGCCCGAGGAGCGGCCCGATCCCCCCGCGGCCGCGCATCGACCGGCGCCGAAGCCAGCTCCCGCGCCACGGCCGGCGGCCGAGCCGGCGCCCCGGTCCCTCGCGCCCACCGCGGAGCCGGCCCCGGCGCTCGGGGCTGACGAGGCGCCGACCGACGAGCGGCCGGGGGCTCCACCCGCGCCCCTGGACGATCTGCAGCTCTCCAACTTCCGCTGGCTCTACGAGACCCAGCTCAAGCAGATGACCCGGGACCAGCGCCTGGAGCTCGCCCACACGGCGTCGGGCGAGATCCTCTACGCCCTGTGCCTCGACCCCTACCCCGGCGTGATCGAGGCGATCCTGCAGAACCCCACGGTCGAGCTGAACCACGCCCGGATGATCGCCCGCTACCACGACAAGGGCATCGGGCTCGGGCACCTCGCCCGGCGGAGCCAGTTCCTGAACGACCCCCTCGTCCAGCGCCACCTGCTGCGCAACGTCCAGACGCCGCAGAACGTGCTCCAGCGCATGCTGCGCGCGAAGCCCCTCGCCCGGCTGTACAAGCTCAACTTCAGCCGCGAGCTGGCGGAGCCAGCGACGCGCGTCGCCCGGCAGATGTTCCGCAGCCAGTTCCAGACCGCGCCGGCGGAGGAGCGCATCGCCCTGGTCTTTCGCACCGAGGGGCGCTGCCTGCAGATGCTGCCGGGCATCCCGCTCGACGAGGCCTTCGTCGCCCTGTTCGTCAAGCGGGCGATTCACTCGATGTTGCTCGTGCAGAGCCTGGCCCGCCACTCGGCCACGCCGCCCAGCATCATCCGCCACCTGTGGAAGCAGCCAGTGGTCAAGCGCCAGGTCCACCTGAGGAGCATGCTGCTCAAGCACCCCAACTGCCCGGGCGAGTACAAGCGCCCCGGTGCGCTCTAGGCCGTCCGATGTCCGAGCGCGCCCGTGGGTTCATGGTCTGCGTCGTGGCCTACCTCGCCGCGTCGGCCGCGGCGCTGGCGGCGGGGGCGGCGCTGCGGGCATACGGCCTCGTCGTCCATCCGCTCCTGCTGGTGGCCGCCGCGGATCTCGTGGGGACGGTGGTGGTCTTCGTCCTCAGCGTCGCCGTGGGCAACTCCAGCCTCTACGATCCCTACTGGAGCGTGGCGCCCCTGTTCATCGCCGGCTTCCTCTGGTTCGCGGGCGGGACGCCGCTCTCGCCGCGCAGCGCGGCGGTGCTCGCCCTGGTGCTGGTCTGGGGCGTCCGCCTGACCTGGAACTGGGCCCGCGGCTGGCGCGGGCTGTCCCACGAGGACTGGCGCTACCTGCGCATCCGGGAGCGCGCCGGGGCGGCCTACTGGCCGGTGAGCTTCCTCGGCATCCACCTGATGCCCACCGTGATGGTCTACCTCGGCTGCTTGCCCCTCTGGCCCGCCCTCTCCGCGGGGGGGCGGGGAAGCGGGTGGCTGGACGGGGTGGCCCTCGTGGTCACCACCGCCGCCGTCTGGATCGAGGCCACCGCGGACCGCCAGCTCCACCGGTTTGTGGGTCAGGGGCCGCCCCCGGGCGCCGTGCTCGAGAGCGGCCTGTGGGCCCTGTCCCGCCACCCCAACTACTTCGGCGAGATCCTGTTCTGGTGGGGGCTCTACCTCTTCGGCCTGGCAGCCGACCCCGGGCGCTGGTGGACCGGCGGGGGCGCCCTGGCCATCACGCTGCTGTTCGTCTTCATCAGCCTGCCGCTCATCGAGCGCCGGATGCTCGAGCGCCGGGGGGAGGCGTACCGAGCGGTGTGTCGCCGTCGCTCGCTGCTCATCCCCTGGCGCCCCCGTCCCGACGAGGTAGACTCGGGGCAAGAAGACTTGGAACGATGAGCGCCGAGAGGCATCGCGCCGGCTGCATGGCATGTGGCGCCCCCCTGCTCTACGACCACGGACGTGGCGAGCGGGCCTGTCACTACTGCGGCGCCGCCGTCGAGTCCGAGGTCTGCTGCGAGCAGGGACACTTCGTCTGCGATCGCTGCCACGCGGGGGATGGGGCGGCGGTGATCGAGCAGATCTGCCTGCGCAGCGGGGAGACCGACATGCTCGCCCTGATGCAGCAAATCCGCCGGCACCCGGCCATCGCCATGCACGGCCCGGAGCACCACGGCATGGTCCCCGCGGTGATCCTCACGACGTACCGCAACCTGGGCGGCGCCGGCGTGGACGACGAGGCGATCCGCGCGGTGATCCAGCGGGGGCTGCGGGTCCCGGGCGGGTACTGCGGCTACGCCGGCACCTGCGGCGCGGCCACCGGGGTCGGCGTGGCCTTCGCCCGTCTACTGGGCTCCAGCCCGGTGAAGGCCGACGAGCGCGGCACGGTGCTCGGTGTCACCGCAACAGTGCTGTCCGAGCTGGCGGCGCTGGGCGCGGCGCGCTGCTGTCAGCGGGACGCCTGGGTCGCCCTGCGCAGGGCGGCCGGGCTCTCTGCCAGCCTGCTCCCCGTCGAGCTCCAGGCCCGGGCGGACTGGCGCTGCGAACAGTGGCCCCTGAACCGGCAGTGCCTGGGGGAGCGCTGTCCCCTGCGGGCCCCGGCGCCTGGTGGCCCCCCCCCTGATCTGCGATAATCCGGCCGGCGTCCGACGGAGGTCCAGGAGCGATGACTGAACAATCCCCGTCCGAGCAGCCGCCGGACACACCGGAGGCGGCGGAGGCCCCGCCACCGGTGGAGCAGGAGGCCGAGCGGCGCTCCCACCCCGGCGAGGTGGTCCGGGCCCTGGCCCGCGCCGCCCGCAGCTTCATCACCTACGACGCCCGCAACGAGACGGTGCGTCGGATGATCGGCGACTACCGCGAGACAGTGGAGCTCGCGCTGGAGAAGCACGGCGAGCTCGAGCTGGAGGTGCGTCCCTTCGAGCTGGTCTGGGCCGGGGAGGTGGTCTACTCCGAGCCGGATCGGGAGCGATCGCTGGCCTTCCGGCTCTTCCGCGACGGTGTGCGCGCGGTGATCATCAAGCCCGGGGTGCCCTGGGACGAGCTGCTGCGGCTGCTCGAGGTCCTCTCGATCCGCTACGTCGGCATCCGACAGCACGAGGACGACACCCTGACCCTGCTGCGCCAGGCGGACTTCAAGTCGGTCGCGTTCCGCGTGGTCGAGGCCTACGTCCCGTCGGAGGAGCAGCCCGAGGACGCCAAGGATCTGCAGGTCACGGTCCAGCAGCTCCGCCCGCCCGCGGACTGGGACCAGCCGCTGCCGCGCCTCGACGGCGAGGCGCCGTTGCAGTACCGGGAGATCACCGCTGACGAGCTCGCCAAGATCCAGGGCGAGAGCACGCCCGATGCCATGGTGGAAGCGGCGCGGCAGGTGGTGCGGGAGGCGCTCTCCCTGGCGGCGCGGGCCAACAACGCGAAGGTCACCGCCGACGTGCTGACGGTGGTCGAGGAGATCTGCAAGTACCTGATCGTCGAGCTGCGGCCCGCCGACCTGGTCTGGGCCCTGCGCGAGACACGGGCCAAGCTGAAGCAGGAGCCGGGCGTCGAGCGTCTGACGGAGCAGTTCGGCCAGGGAGAGGTCCTCGATCGCTTCCTGCGTGACCCGGAGGACATCAGCCCCGAGGAGCTGATGCCGCTGTTCTCCATCGTCGGCGGGGAGCAGCTCGAACGGGTCATCGATCGCTTCACCCGCGAGGAGAGCGCGGCGGTCCGGAGCGCCCTGAAGACGATCCTCGCCCGCCTCGCCGCCGGAAATCCGGACGCGCTGCTCAATCACCTCGGCGACGTGCCGACCAACCGGGTGGTCGATCTGTTCAACGTGGTCTGTGTCGTGGCGCCGGTGGAGCGGGTGATGGAGGCGGCCTACTCGCTGGCCCAGCACACCTCCCCCGAGGTCAAGCTGGGGGCGATGGAGGTCCTCGCCGGGGCGCCCGTCGACACGCGGTTCCACGAGACGTTCGAGACGTTGCTCGCCTGCGAGGCGCCGCGCGTGCGGGTCAAGGCGACGAACATCTATGGCCGCCGAGGAGGGAGCCGCGCCTTCACCCGTCTGCGGGACCAGCTCGAGGCGATGGCCCGCGACGGCAGCCTCGAGCCGGTGGAGGCCGCGGCCCTCGGGCAGGGGCTGATGCTCTCCTCCAAGGAGGCGGCCCGGCCGTTGCTGCGCCAGCTCGCGCGGCCGGGCAGCGTGAAGGGCGTTGTCCAGCGCATGAAGTTCGGCGAGGGCTACCGCATGCTCCGCTGGGCCGCGGTGTCCGGCCTCGGTCAGGACCACGGCTCGGACAAGAGCCGCGAGGCGGTGGAGTGGCTCGCCAAGCGCGCGGACGACGAGCTCCGCGTGCACTGCGAGGAGGCGCTGCGGCAGCTCGCCCCGCCGGAGGCGCGGCAGGAGCCGGACGATGGATGACGACCTCTACAGGGCGCAGAAGCGGCTGGGACGCACGCTGGAGCGGGCCAGCATCGGTGAGGATCGCCAGCTGGCCAACGCCGTCAGGGAGAAGGGCGAGGGGTTCGCCAACCTGTTCTTCAGCCTGTTGCGAATGACGCGGATCTACGAGCTGAACAACGAGAGCTTCGAGCGGCCCCTGCACGAGCTGGCCCAGGTGCTGGGCTGGCTGCTCGAGAACCTGGGGGTCGTCCGCCTGGTGGCGGTGGAGGACCAGATCTACATCAACGACATCCGGATCCGGTTCAAGGCGCAGAGCTCCCAGACCCAGCAGCTGGGACAGGAGCTGCGCCGGCACAACATCGGGACGGTGACCTTTCATCAGCTGCCGGAGCCGGCCCAGCTGCTGACGCTGTTCGCGACGCTGGGCGCGCCGCCCGCGCAGAGCCAGCCACGCACCGCGGTGAGTCGTGTGCTGGTCGAGCAGGGCGTCGACGGGCTGGAGCTGGGCGGGGTCAACCGCTACCTGATGGCCGGAGAGGAGCAGCTGGACGCCCAGTGGACGGAGGTGCTCGGACGCGCGGCCGAGCTGGTCGAGGAGACCTGGAACCAGGTGGGCGCCGGGCGCATGCTCAACCCGCTCTCGCTGCGGCGGATGGTGGTGGAGCTGCTCTCCTCCGGGATCGACCACGAGGGGCTCTGGCAGCCGGTGCCGTCGAAGAGCGACCACGGGCCCCACGCGGTGCGGGTCTGCCGCCTGTCGCTGCTCGTCGGCGCCGGGGTTGGATTCTCGGACAAGCAGCTCCAGGATCTCGGGGTCGCCGCGCTGGTCCACGACATCGGCTACACCACCGTGCCGGGGGGGCCCCAGAGCGGCTCGACCCTCAAGCGGCACCTCTCGGGCGGCGCGCTGGTGATGCTTCGCCAGCGCGGGTTCCACGAGGCGAAGCTCCAGCGGATTCTCGGCACGCTGTACCACCACCACGACTACAAGAACCTCAAGGAGGTGTCCTCCCTCTTCGCCCGCATCCTGCGCATCGCCGAGGACTTCGACAACCTCAGCCACCGCGGCGAGATGAGCCCTCCCGGGGCGCTGGCGGCGATGCTCACGCGGGTCGGGGATGCCTACGATCCGGTGCTGCTGCAGGTGCTGGTCAATCGCCTGGGTCGCTTCCCGCCGAACACGTACCTGGAGCTCGCCGACGGCAGGCGCGTGCGGTCGATCTCCCTCAACCGCGGCGGGGCAGAGACCTTCGAGCGGCCGCGGACGATGACCCCCGACGGACACATCGTCGACCTGGCCCAGGGCGGCAAGGTCGCGCGCGTGGTCGCAGAGGGCTGACATGGTCCGGGGGCCGGCCCACCGAAAGAGCTGGTGGACGGGTTCGGGCCGGTGGGGGTAAACATCCAGTCCAAAGCGAGCTGCGAGCTCTAGGGCGGCGCGCCAGGTTTTCGCAACGCCCCACAGAGGGGCAGACCACGAGGCAGGTGCCAGATGACAGAATATGCAGAGGGAACGATCGCGCGTCGACTCGTCCGGGTCTACGAGGCCCTGACGGCGGACGGCGAGGCCGCGTTGCCGTTGCTGCGCGAGCTGTATCACGAGCAGGTTCAGTTCGAGGACCCGATCCAGTCGGTGGTCGGTATCGAGCCCTTCATCGAGGCCAACGGCCGCCTGGTGCGACGGGCGAAGTCCCTGACGTTCAACTTCGGCACCATCGTGGAGCAGGACGGCCACCTCTTCGCGGTGTGGACGATGACCTTTCAGCCCAGGATGGGCCCGGCGCTGGTCTTCGAGGGCGCGACCCACGCCACGTTCAGGGATGGGCTCATCGTTTACCAGCGGGACTACTGGGACCTGCTCTCCAGCACCGCCGACTCCATCCCGGGGATGGGGATGGTGTACAGGCGGCTGGTGGGGCTCATCGCCTGAATTCGGCGCTGGCGGCAGGGTCGCCAGGGACCAAGCTTGGCTGGCAGCTACAACGGGCCGAGGAAAGCTCATGCGGCGCTACGAGGTCAGTGACGGTCAGTCCCACAAGTTCTGGGAGATCACCCTGCACGGCGAAAGCTTCTCCGTGCGCTTCGGCCGGATCGGATCCGAGGGGCAACGCCGGACCAAGGAGCTCGAGTCCGCCGACGAGGCGCGCGCCGAGTGGGAGCGGCTGATCTCCGAGAAGGTGCGGAGCGGCTACAAGCTGGTCCACGCCGACGGGCCCGACGCCGTGGACCGGCCGGAGCCGGGGGTCGACGAGGCTCGGAACCCGGAGCTCGAGCGGGCGATCGAGGACAACCCGCTGGACGTGCAACGGCTGCTGGTCTACGCCGACTGGCTCCAGGGCCGCGACGATCCCCGCGGCGAGCTGATCGCGGTGCAGCACGCCCTGAGCCAGGAGAAGGATCCGGGGGAGTTTCTGCGCTACCGCAAGGCGGAGCAGTCGTTGCTCCAGCGGTTCGCGCCGTACTTCTACGGCGAGCGGTTCAAGGACTACTTCCACCTCGCGCGGCTGCAGTGGAGGCTCGGGTTCTTTGGCGTGGTGAGCCTCGACCTGGACGCCGTGGCCAAGGAGGCAGACGTCGCGGAGGTGCTCTCGGCGCTGTTCGACGCCCCGTCCGCCCGCTACCTCCACGAGCTCCGGCTGCAGGTGCGGGAGCTGGACCTTGAGGGGTCGGGCGTGCTGCGGGCGCTCGCCGGCGAGAACCGCCCCCGGGCGCTGATCGCCCTCGCGCTGGGGGAGCTCGGACGCCGCCCGGGATGCAACCTCGGCGACATTTCGTCGCTCTGGCCAGCCTACCGGCGCCTGCGCCGGCTCGAGATCACAGCCCGTGGCGTCGAGCTCGGCGTGCCGCGGCTTCCCGAGCTCGAGCGCCTGGAGCTGCGCAGCGCCGGGAGTGAGCTGCTGCGGGCCGTGGCTCTCGGCGAGTTGCCGTCGTTGAGCCACCTGGCGCTGGGCTTCGACCGGCAGGGCACGCCGGCAACGGAGCTCGGCTTCGTGCTCGAGGGGCACCTGCCGCGGCTGCGGCGCCTGGGCCTCCTCGGTGCCCCCGAGGCGCTCGCCGACCCGCTGCTCGTGGATCTCGCCGACTCCAGGGCGCTCCCGGTGCTGGAGGTGCTTGACCTCTCGTTCAGCCAGCTCGGCGCGCCTGCGGTGAGGACGCTGCTACAGCGGCCCGACCGCTTCGGGCACCTCAAACGGATCGTGCTCACCGGGGCGCGTCTCCAGGGACGGGCCACGGCCGGACGGCTGGCCAGCCTCTACGGCTCGGTCGAGGGCTCGAAAACCGTGGCCGTCCGGGCCACTGATCCCGCGCCGGACGGCGCGGATCCCTCGGAGGATGAAGTGGATCCGTGGCAGCCCGGACAGGCCGAGCCGGGAGCCGAAGACGACGAGCGCTACGATGGGATCGTCGAGTAGCCACCTTTCGGGTTTTTGGCACCTCTCCTAGCCACCCTCCAGGCGCGCACGATCAGAGAAATCCCATTTAGAAACAATGACAAGAGGTCTGCAAACGGCAGTCTGCACGCTGGCATCCTTGATGCATCGGGTCATTGTGGGATCCAACTCAACGAGGGATGAAATGTTTGCAATGACTGCAAGATCGTCGTTTGGCAGGTGTCTATCCTGGTTGCCGGTGGTGGCCTTGGCCTGTTTGATTTTCGGAGGGGTCGGCTGTGGTGGCGAGGAGACACCACCCCCGGAGGAGACCATCGGGCCCAAGAAGCCCCCCCAGGATCCTGACCAGCCCCTGACCGACACGTACAAGCTCCAGGTCGTGGGCAACACCTCCGTGGCGCTGGAGCAGGGCAAGCAGCTCACCCTGCAGGTGCTCTACACCAAGAACGGCCAGGGCTTCGGCGGGCAGACGGTCTACTTCGCGCCCAAGGGCGCCTACGCCGACTCCCGGCTCTCCATGTACCAGGTGACCACCGACGCCTACGGCTTCGCCGAGACCGTGCTCGTCGCGGGCAAGATGATCACCTCCTTCTCCATCGAGGCCTCGGCCGAGAAGGACGGGCCGGTGTCCTGGGCGGTCAGCGTGTACCAGACCCCGGAGCCGCCGCCGCCGCCCACGCCCACGCTCGAGGGGAACTACACCGTCACCAGCGACTTCAACATCAAGACCGACTTCAGCGGCTCCAGCCTGGCCCAGGTGCTCAACGTCCTGGACAAGATGTCTGACGACCCCCAGGACCCGGGCCAGTTCGTGGTGGACACCGTGCTGAGCAAGGTGGACAACCAGGTGGTCTCCGCGCTCGCCACGGTGCTCAAGCCGACGCTGTACCAGGAGGTGAACAAGCTGCTGGCCAGCGTCGCGCCCCAGCTGGTCGCCGACCTGATGAAGCTGTCCCAGGACGTCAGCACCATCGCCCGCCACTTCGAGCTGACCTCCGTGATGAGCTCGCCGACGGCCCAGCTCGCCGACAAGCCGATGCTGGTCGACCACAAGCTGACCAAGATCGCCTGGACGCTCAACGGCGTGCGGGACGAGTACGCCTTCTCCAAGCCCGCCGTGGCCCAGGACGTGATGCTGACCCTGGGCAACGACGGTGACATGACCGTGGCCGAGCACAGCTTCAAGATCCAGTACGGCGTGTTCCTGCTCGCGGCGATCAACAACCTGGTGCTGCCGCAGATCGACTCCAGCGCCTACGACATCGAGTCCCTGCTCACCTCGCGGATCAACTGCGGCAAGGTCGCCACCACGATGAACAACACCGTCGGGGCCGGCGGCGAGGCGCTGTGGAAGATGGCCTGCGACACCGGCCTGAAGGCCGTGGCGCTCCTGATCGAGGACGAGATCGCCAAGCTGGACAACGGCGACAGCATCCTCACTCTCACGGGCACGGGCAAGCTGCGGGACATGGACAACGACACCAAGCTCGACTCGCTGAACAACGGCGTGTGGATCGGCGACATCGCCATCGACAAGTGCATCGCCCCTCTCGCCGGCGCCGGCAACACCTTCTGGGGCAAGCTCAGCACCGCCACCCCGTAGCAGTCACCCCGTCCGGCCCCTCCCCGTCTCTCCTCGGACAGTTCGTGGTACCCTCGGCGCACAACGTCGGGAGGAGCCATGCCCCGCTACGAGTATCAGGAAGGCACGTCGAGCAAGTTCTGGGAGATCTCCATCGAGGGGAGCACGGTGGTCACGCACTACGGTCGGATCGGGACCACGGGGCAGAAGACCCTCAAGAAGCTCCCGGACGCCGCGCGCGCAAAAAAAGAGCACGACCGGCTGATCGCCAGCAAGGTCAAGAAGGGCTACAGGCCGGCCGGGGGCGGAGCGGCGCCCAAGAAGGCCGCGCCCAAGAAAGCCGCGCCCAAGAAGGCCGCGCCCAAGAAGGCCGCGCCCAAGAAGGCCGCGCCCAAGAAAGGCAAGGGCAAGGTGGCCGCGCCCAAGAAAGCCGCGCCCAAGAAAGCCGCGCCCAAGAAAGCCGCGCCCAAGAAAGGCAAGGGCAAGGTGGCCGAGCCGATGGGCGGGGAGGTGCCCTGGCTCGTCGGCGCACGGATCAACGGCATCGCCTGGTCGCCGGACGGGCAACGGCTCGCCGCGGTGGGCCAGGGGCAGGGGCTGGTCTTCAGCGCCGGCGGGGCGGTGCTCGCCCGCCTGGCCGGGACCTTCGGCTACGCCTACGACGTCGCCTTCAGCCCGGACGGCGCGCTCCTCGCCGTGGGCTTCCACGGCGGGCACCTGATCCTCTACCGCGCGGACAGCGGCAAGCAGGTCCGACAGCTCAAGGGGCACGGCGGCGTGCCGAGCGGCGTGCGCAAGCTGCGCTTCAGCCCGGACGGCAAGCTGCTGGCCTCGGTCTCCGACGACCGCACCCTGCGCATCTGGCAGGTCCAGAGCGGCAAGCTGCTCAAGAAGCACGGCGAGCCCGCGGACATCAACGGCGTGGACTGGTTCCCGGACGGAGGGCGGGTGGCGTTCGGCACCGATCGCGCCGTGGGGGTCTACGACATCAAGCAGGGCAAGGTCGTGGCCCACGAGACCGGCTGCGGCTCGGCCGACGTGCTGGTCGTCGACGGGGGACAGCGGATCTTCGCCGACGGCTGCGCCGGGAGCGGCGGGATCTTCATCTTCGACGCCGCGCTGGAGCTCGAGGACACCCTGAACCAGCGCGGGGCCTGCCGCCTGCGCCTGGGGGACGACGGCGCGCTCTACGCCGCGAGCTGGACCGGCAAGGACTGCGGCGTCTGGCAGTGGGACCCGAAGAGCAAGAAGCGCAAGCGGCTGCCGGGCCACGAGGACAGGGCGGTCTGGGCCCTGGATCTGAACCGGGCGAGCGGCGTCGTGGCGGCGGCCGGCGACCACGGCCTGGTCCACCGCTGGGATCAGAAACGTGCGCCGCTCACCGGCGCCGTCGCCGGGCACAGCAAGGAGATCGAGCGCCTCGTGCTCGGTCCGGAGGGGGACCGGCTGTACTCCTGCGGCGACGACGGGAACATCATGGTCTGGGAGCTGCCCGCCGGCCTGCCCCTGGCCACCTACCGCATCGAGGGGAGCAGCGGGACCGAGGGGATCGCCCTCTCGCCCGACCACCAGGTGCTCTACGCCACCGGCTACTCCGGCATCGCAGCCTTCGACCTGAAGCGCGGAGCGCCGCTCTGGCAGAAGAAGACCGACCGGGTGCGCCGCGTCCTGCCCCTGGACGCGCAGACGCTGGTGGTCACCTGGGGCAGCCGGCTGGTCTGGGTCGACGCCCGCACCGGGAAGGTCCTGCACCGGGGCAAGCCGGTGGGCGGCTGGAGCATCAACTTCGTCGAGCGGCTGCGCGACGGCCGTCTGGTCACCGGCCAGTTCCTCGGCGACCAGGAGATCGCCCTGTGGGATCCGGCGCAGCGCGAGGTCTGCGGCGCGCTCGAGGTGAAGATGGACTCGACCCACGGCTTCTACGACATGATCCAGCTCCCGGACGGCCGGCTGCTCATCTCGGGCGCGGACAAGACCGTGCGCCTGGTGGACGCCAGGGCGACGAAGCAGACCACCGTGCACAAGGGCAAGGAGAGCTTCGACCGCATCGCCATCAGCCCGAAGGGGAAGCTGCTGGCGGCGGCGGCGGACCCCAGCCTGACCCTGTTTGCCTTCCCGAGCTTCGAGAAGAAGCGACAGGTCAAGCTGCCCTTCGACGTCCGCGCGCTGTGCTTTGTGAGCGAGTCCGAGCTGCTCTGCGGCGGCAAGAACGGCCAGATCTGGAGGGTGCACGCGGACTGAGACGTGGGGTCCCTGGGCGGACTCGGGCCGCCCGGGGCTGAAGACCTACGGCCCGCACCAGTCGAGGATCGTGCCGCCCGCGCCCACCACGTGAACGTCGGTGGCCCCGCTGCCCCAGATCCCGGTCAGGTGGTAGCTCGTGCCGGTGACCTCGGAGCTCCAGCCGCTGCCGTCGTAGCGCAGCACGGTCCCCTGGGCGCCGCTGACCAGCACGTCGGCGGGGCCGCTGCCCCAGACCCCGGTCAGGTCCTGGGTCGCGCCGGTGGTCGTCTCCTTGGTCCAGCTCCCCACGCTCCCGTGGAGCACCACGCCGCCCTTGCCCACGATGTAGACGTCGGTGGAGCTGCTGCCCCAGACCGCTCTCAGATCGTCGGTCACGCCGGAGGTGCTGTCCTCGGTCCAGGCGCTGCCGTCGTAGTGGTGGATCGTCCCCTCGTGCCCGACGACGTAGATGTCCGACGGCCCGTTGCCCCAGACCGCGGTGTTTACCTTGTTGGTCGTGTACGGGGTCCAGGTCGTGGTGAAGTGGTCGATGATCTTGTAGGCCGCGACGACCAGCTCGCCGCCGCCGCTGCCCCAGATCTGGGATGAGCTGACACTCAGCCCGTGGACCGTCGACCAGCTGGTCCCGTCGTACATCTTCACGTTAGTAGAGAACGTGCCGCCCACGGACGAGAGCGTGTAGAACGGGCCGGACGGGCTGACCCAGACCGAACCGTAGTACTCGGCGTCCGCCGCGATCGGGGCCCAGGTCGAGCCGTCGTAGCGCAGGATCGTGCCCTGGCCACCGAGGGCGACTACGTCGCTCGCGCTGGCGCCGTGGATCGCCTCGAGCGACGTCGTCGTCTGGCGGGGCAGGCGCTT